>Ga0182027_10000265_pt1 | contig 89764 bp, 60 predicted proteins | sample 712E1DmetaG_FD_121300 | JGI IMG/M metagenome (GOLD analysis project Ga0182027, IMG submission 121300) | Permafrost microbial communities from Stordalen Mire, Sweden - 712E1D metaG (Illumina Assembly) | ecosystem: Environmental > Terrestrial > Soil > Wetlands > Permafrost | place: Sweden... | reverse complement strand
AGTACTCCGACAGTCGAATACTTGGATGCTCAACCAGCATGTCGCATATGTGACCAATACCAAGAGACACGAGGGCCGGAAGGAGCGGTCTCAAAGAATAGAAATGAATTCTCTCCCTCCAAACCAAGAAAAACGCACCGGCTAGAAGAATGACAGAAATGAAATCTATGATGAACGTTGCATACATAACCATCTTCTTAATTTTGATTTCTGGAGTGGCGTGATGTTCAATGAAGCATTTTGGTGATTGGACGCGGCAGGAGCGCAACAGTTTAAGAATGGAATGATCAAAGAGACCACCGGGTTTAACTCTTGAACAATGATCCCATCCTTGAGTCGGGAAGAGAGATAGTCAGGCTGGCGATTTGCCAGGCGAGTTCTTGTAGCCGGAGACAGTCTTTACTCATACCTGGCAGTTTGGTGAAAAAATATTTTGGTGGACATTGCCAAGAGTCCCGCCTTCGGCGGGATAAACTCCGCGACAGAGCAATCTCGATTTTCGTTTCGGATTCGGCGGTTGCGATTGCTTCGTCTCAAAAGATTAGGCTCGCAATGACGCACTTTTGGACTTTTCAGCAACACAGAATCGATCACATCTGCAGCGATGCATTTCCTTGCTAGCGGTGGAAATTATCGTTTCAGCTCCTCAAGAAGATTTCCTTTGTTGTCCCGGATACTGATGCGCAATGGCATTTCACCGGGCATCGAATGTGTTGCGCAGGCATTACACGGGTCATACGCACGGAACGTCATCTCAATCATGTTCAGAAGGCCATCATTCACTTTGCCACTGTGAATAAGTCCTCTCGCCGCCTTCTCAACACCCATTGCAATGCGCGCGCCATTGTGCGCTGTCGCGACAATGAGGTTTACTTTTGTGATCAGCCCTTTCTCATCAGTCTCATAATGATGAATTAATGTGCCGCGCGGAGCTTCAACAATACCAACACCGACTGTTGGTGTGTTGGTCGGAATTATGCGGATGTCTTTGCTCAAGATCTCAACATCATTCAGAAGTTCAACACATCGTTCTGCGGCCTGCAGCATCTCTACGACACGCGCCCAGTGGTTGGCAAGTGTCATATGGACAGGTTTCCCGCCGAGGGTTTCATAGAGTTCCTCGCGTGCTCTCTGCGCCTCGGGTGTTGCCATTCCTTCAGAAACATTAAGCCGCGCCAGCGGAGCAACGGAATACACGCCGCTCTCCATTCCATCCACCAAACCGTTCCAGCCAATTTTCGTCAGGTAGGGAAATTTCACATAGCTCCATGGCTCAACGTGTTCTGAGATATGATCAAGATAATTCTGCGGCGCAAATTTTGCGAATTCTTTCCCTTGCGGATCAACAACCCGTACTTTTCCATCGTAGAAGTTCACCCTATTATTTTCATCAACCAATCCCATGCAATATGTATGATGCGTATACATATCGGAGGTGATCAACTTCACATAGGTGTCGTTTTTCAGAACAATATCTTTGAAGATCTGGAGCGTGAATCGCGCAAACTCCAATCCATCTTGTGCGACATCCTTGAATGTTTGCAGATCCCCGGGTGCGATTCCTTTTGCCACTCCTCCGGGCAATCCGAACACCGGATGAATCACTTTTCCGCCAAGATAACTGATCCGTTCGCGCAATCGGCGCCGCATCGAGATTACCCGTTTTCCAATATCGACGCCCACCTTGCCGATAACACCGACGATATTTCGCATTTCTTTCGGTGCATCCGGACCTACAATGAAATCCGGACCTCCGAGGACGAAGACGTGCAGGGCATGATCTTCCAGCATGAAGAGATTATAGATCAATTCACGAATTTTCTTCGCTGCGGGCGGTGGATCGACCTTGTAGAGATCATCGAGAGCCTTCGTGCCGGCCATATGGTGTGCTGTCGGGCAGACACCGCAGATGCGGCTCGTAATCTGCGGCATGTCTTCTGCAGGACGCCCTTTGCAAAAGATCTCGAAGCCGCGCAGTTCCGGTATCTGATAGTATGCTTTCGATACTTCACCGTGCTCATCGAGAAAGATGTCTATTTTGCCATGACCTTCGAGTCGCGTGATAGGATCAATGGTGATACGCCGCGTGGTTGTCGTTGGTGCTTCCATGTCCATTCCTTTTTCTTGCCGGCTTGAAAATGCGCTAAAATACTTTTTTTCTTAACAAGGATGTCGGCAGCGCATAGCGATAAAACGTGCCTACAGGATCCGGGATTGTTGTCAGAGTTTTATCAATTTCTTTTTCATCCTTCGCTTCGATTTGTGATGCAAGTGCAGAAAGAATTTTCGCTCCCTGGTCTTTGGCGTGTGAGGTTGGACCGAAGCAGCCGGTGCAGGGCATATTTCCCGAGATACATTGGCCACCGCATCCGCTGCGGGTTGCCGGCCCCATACAAATGATTCCCTGCGCCAACAAGCAGACATCTGGATCGATCTGCGTCCAGTGTGGACGTTTGAACTCCGCAAATTTGAGATCGCTGGGTTTTGTCTCTTTCTTTGGACATTCGTCGCAGAGTGCAATATCCGGTGCGAGGACGGCCCCATGTTCCGGCAGTGTACCGGAAAGCAGCGTCTCCAATGCTTGTTTCAGCAACTGCGGCGTTGGCGGACAACCGGGGATATAATAGTCGACATCAATCACCTGATTGAGAGCACGGACTGTGTGAAAGAATGACGGGAGAGTGACCGTAGCCCCGTTCGTTCCCACCTTCAATTCGGGCCGTACGTTCCCGGGGTTTACTGTCGAAGGAGAATCTTCGTACACATATTTCAAGATTTCCTCCCGCTGAAACTGATTTGCGAGTCCGGGAATACCGCCGAGATGTGCGCAGGAACCGTATGCGATGACGAGTTTGCTTTTCTTCCGAAGCAATTTTGCCATTTCTTCCTGTTCAGATGTGCGCACAGCTCCGTTGATCAGGGAAACAAGGATTGAATCATCAGCCATCGCCTCAACATCCTTCTTCTTGAAATCCATGGCAACGGGCCAGAGGACAATATCAACTGCGGCGACAACATCAAGTATACCTTCGGCTAAATCAACAACCGATTCCTCGCAGCCGCCGCACGAAGCACACCAATACAGTGCAACTTTGGGTTTCTCAGGCATGGACGGCTTCCTCCTTTCCAAGAACTTCCTCCTCCAATATTCCAATTTCCCTGTCCCATTCCTCAAATTTCTTCGGCAATCCAAGAGGACCAAGTGCGCGCAGACTTTCTGTCATCTCGTTCATAACCGTCTTCACCCGTTCCCCTTCCGAGGCGGAGATCCATTCCAAACGGAACCGCTTTGCTTCAATCCCCATATCCTTGAGCATCCGTTTGAGCAATTGCATGCGGCGAAGGGCTTTGTAGTTGCCCTCCATATAATGACAATCGCCGGGATGGCACCCGCCAACAAGCACTCCATCGGCTCCTTTTGCAAATGCATCAAGAATAAACTGGGGATCGATTCGCCCCGAGCACATTACACGAATGATACGGGCATTGGGCGCATATCGGAGACGCGAGACACCTGCAAGATCCGCCGCCGTATAGGTGCACCAGTTGCAAAAAAAAGCAATGATGCGCGGTTCCCATCCTTGAGTGGTTGATTCGTTTTGACCGTTCGACACCATGATGTTCTTCTCCATGTTCAACAACACGCTTCCTGTTCCATTGTCAGCAGACCATCGATCTCACTAAAGATCATTTCGTCTTCAAACAGATTTTGTTTCAGAGCGCCGGATGGACACGCCGCCACGCATGTACCGCATCCTTTGCAGAGGGCTTCATTGATGATTGCTTTTTGTTTCACTTCATCGCGCGAGATGGCGTTGTACGGACACATGGTAAGACACGTGCGGCATCCGGAACATTCTTCCTGAACAACGAAGACGGTGTTGGGTTCAAGCTCTATCTCGCCTGTATCGATCAGTGTCAGTGCCTGAGCGGCAGCAGCACCTGCCTGTGCCACGCTATCAGGTATGTCTTTGGGACCCTGGCACGCACCTGCGATAAAAATTCCATCGGTGAACGTATCCACCGGAGCGAGTTTGGGATGCCGTTCGAGGAAAAATCCTTCTGTGGAGCAGGAGATATTGAAGAGACGACGGATGTCCTGGGCGTCTGCCTGTGGTTCCATGCCCACGGCGAGTACGACCATATCGACAGGCACCCGACGCACAACACCGATCAGCGTATCCTCGGCACGGATAATCAGCTTGCCTTCTTCGGAAGGCCGGACAGCCCAATCGGTGACTTCTGCTACCCGCCCGCGAACGAAATGGACATTTTCATCCAACAGTTTGTCATAGAATTCTTCATACGATTTTCCTGCAGCACGGATATCGATGTAAAAATTGTAGACCTCGGCATCCGTATGTTCTTTCAGAAGGTGTGCAAGTTTGAGTGAATACATGCAGCACGTGCGTGAACACCATCGATTGGTATTTTTATCCCGGGAGCCGACACAGTGGATGATCCCGACGGTCTTGGGATGCTGGCCATCCCGAAGTATCAGTTCACCTCCTGTCGGGCCGGAAGCATTCACCAACCGTTCGACTTCCAATGAAGTATAGACATTTGGATACTTTCCATATCCATAAAAAGGAATCCGCTTTGCATCGAATATTTGATACCCGGTCGCAAGAATAATAGTACCGACGCTGATCTCTTTGATCTCTTCCTTCTGTTTAAAATCAATTGCTTTTCTATCGCACGCGTCTACACAGGTTTTTTTGCAGTGACCTGATTTGAACTCAATACAGGTCTTCGGGTCAATCACTACGAGCTGCGGTGTTGCTTGAGGGAACGGAATGTAGATCGGTTTCCGTTTATTAAGGCCTGCATTGAACTCATCCGGTGTTTTGCCTTCTTTGTAGATACATTTATCGATGCAGTCCATACATCCCACGCACAACGCTTCGTTAACGTACCGCGGCTTTCTCCGAACACCGATGGTGTAGCTCCCAACATAGCCTTCCACCTTCACGACTTCTGAATACGTCCACAGTGTAATGTTGGGATGATTCTTTACCTGCGACATTTTGGGAGTTAAGATGCAAGCGGCACAGTCGAGCGTTGGAAATGTCTTGTCAAACATCGCCATATGTCCGCCGATAGTCGGATCCTTTTCGACCAGATAGACTTTCTTCCCGGCATTCGCAAGTGTCAGCGCCGCATGAATCCCCGCAATTCCTCCGCCTACAATAAGTACATCCGGATGGATCTTCACATGTTTGGTTTCCAACGCTTTGTGATGGAACACGCGTTGTACCGCTGCACGAGAAAGGTCTTTTGCTTTTTGCGTCGCCGCTTGCATATCCGTATGCACCCACGAAACATTCTCGCGGATGTTCACCATCTGGAAGAAATAAGGATTGAGCCCCCCCTTTTCGACCGCTGAACGGAATGTGTGTTCATGCAGCAACGGAGAACAGGAAGCGACAATGATACGATTCAGCGATTGTTCCTGAATATCCTTCTGAATTAATTCCTGTCCCGGGTCCGAACACATATATTTGTACTCTTGGGAGAGGACAACGCCGTGCAGAGTTTTGACATACTCCGCGACAGCATGTACATCGACAACACTGCCGATATTATGTCCGCAGTGGCAGATATAGAACCCAATGCGGATCGATCCGTTATCTCCATTACCATGCATTGACCACCGCTCCTTTCGGATGCGTAATGTGGCTGAGTGAAGGCTTCTTGAAGAGCCGCTGCATTCCCAGCTCTTTTTCAGACAATCCCAACGCCACTCCCATCAATTGAGTGAAGAAAGCAATCGGCAAGTCAATCTCTTCTTCATAAATTCGGTTGATGCGCTGCTGATAGCATTCGAGGTTGTGCTGGCAGAGCGGGCAACAGGTGAGCATGATATCGGCGCCGCGTTTCTCAGCTTCCTTCAGGAGAAGCCGGTTGAGTCGAAGTCCGGCTTCCTGAATAGTTCCTGTCAGACTGCCGCCGCAGCAGCGTGTCTTCAATGGCCAATCGACCGGCTCGCCACCAAGGGCTTGAACAAGTCTGTCCATCGTAACCGGATAGTGAGAATGATCAAACGTCTTAAACGGCCGCACCACCTGGCATCCATAATAGCTTGCCACTTTCAAGCCCTTCAAGGGATGTTTGACACGCTTCGCAATATTTTCCAATCCATAGTCATTGACAAACACATCCAGTGGATGACGCACGTCAACTCGACCATGATAGTGAAGTCCAACTTTGTCCAACGTCGTATTTATTTTCTTACTGACATCCGGATAATCTTCCAGATAGCGTTCAGTTTTCATCAGCACCAGGAAGCAGGCGCTGCACGGAGCAATAAGGTTGACGGTCTCATCCGGAGACTGCAATTCTGCCAATGCGAGATTCCGGGCAGCGAGTGCGAAAGCATCTGTTTCATCGATAGATGCATAGGACGTCGCCCCGCAGCAGTTCCAGTCGTCCAATTCTTCGATGGGAATCTCGAGTGCCTTTAGGACGGCGAGCAATGATTCTTCATACGCACGCCCTGTGCTGCGCAGGGAACATCCGGGAAAATAGAGATACTTCATATTGTATTTCCCCCCTTCTCATGTTTGAGAATAGAGTGGAGTTGATCGCGGCCTTTCACACGTTCCTTGCCGATGGTGAGGCGTCCGCGTACGAAGAGCTTGAAACCAAGAACCGATTCTCGAAGCATCTTGAATGGATTTGTCCGCAGATACAGACTGATCAGCAGCCAGCTTTCCGTGTTACGGCCGTCCTTCAAAACACGCTTGTAAAATTCACGGGCGAGCACAGGAATCGGAAGACGTCTAGGATAGAATCCCATCAGGATTGCTTCGCGTTTGAGTGTATACATGACATCTGTAATATGGATCTGTCTGGGACATTGGACAGTACAGGAATAGCACGAAGCACAGAGCCAAATCGTAAGGGAGTTCAAGACTTCTTCCTTGAAACCCTCGCGTGTCATCGCAATGATTTTTCTCGGCGTGTAATCCATGTAGTGGGCCAGCGGACAGGTGGCGCTGCACGTTCCGCATTGAATACAACTGAGCAGGCGTTGTCCATATGCCTTGTCCGCAATGCGTTCACCAAATTCAAGATCAAGTTCTGATTCAAACTTAATCCGGCGAACAACATTTTTCATCTTTTCAATTTTGTGCGTAGGTTCGTCTGCACGAACCGTCTGCGGGATGGGAAGTTGCATTCAATCCTCCTTACCTGAAAGGGGCAGAGAATAGGAAAACGATCTTATGAGTAAGAAACGATTTCATCACGCATGATTCTGAAAGGGCACGTTCACAATGCCGGATGCCGGCGTGATCCGATGAAGACTTTTTCAAGAACTGAGTGCCGGGACATCCAGACACACAGCCTGCTATCCATTTCTTGCTTCCCGCCCGCGAGTGGTGTCACTTCGATGCCGGGAAGACTGAACAATTTCAGAGTCACAAAATATTGGTTATCGCTGTCTTCCGCACTCCCGCCGTACCGTCCCCTCGGTGCCGAAATATTCGACACTCAGATGCATTCTTGTGCTTGAACACAAAAACCTCCTTCATCGCCATTGCTACTCCGGAGGTTCGTCTGAATTGTCCAAAGCTGGATTGAACCTTACATCGATTCGCAATTAAAGCCACGGCAAGAGAAATGGTATTAAACTCTTCATTGAAAGTCAACACTTCAGCGGTGCATCGACGCAAATATGCAACAGCATGACCATTGAACTATTCAACAATACGACTATGTAACTATTCAACAACATTCAATCGAGAATCCATTTTTGTTCACGGAATCATAACATTGAACTAATACCTTCATAACAAGCGATCGTCATGAACGATCGTTATACTTCGCCAATCACAAAAGAGCGAAGGCCCTATGAAGATAGCGTATTTCAATGTCTACCTGAAACAGGAACAGGACGGAGTCACCCGGTGCGTGTATCGCATGATGCACGCTGCGCGCGTACTTCCGGCGTCCCCTTCTCTTCGCCCCACCCGGTCTGGGAACTATCTCCTTTCCCGACTGTTATGATAATAGAAGGATGAATGCCATACTCACAGGAGAAACAATATGATGAAAATAGGAATTCTTGGCTCGGGAATTGTCGGCCAGACGCTCGGCAATGGATTTCTGAAACACGGCTATGAGGTGATGCTGGGCACGGGCAAACCGGAAAAACTTTCTGACTGGAAGAAAAGCAGCGGCAACAAGGGTCTGATCGGCAGTTTCCAGGATGCGGCATCGTTTGGAGAAATCGTCGTTCTTGCGGTCAAAGGAACGGCGGCAATGAACGCCATCCAGCAGGCAAACCCGTCTGCGCTCGAGAACAAGACCGTCATCGATGCGACGAACCCGATTGCAGATGTACCGCCGGAGAATGGCGTACTCAAGTTCTTCACCTCGCTCAACGAGTCGCTGTTGGAACGGCTTCAGAAAACGTATCCGGCGATCCATTTCGTCAAAGCATTCAACTGTGTCGGCAACGCGTTTATGGTGAATCCGAACTTCCCCGGCGGGAAGCCCACAATGTTCTTTTGCGGTAATGACGAATCGGCGAAGACGGAGGTGAAAACTATTCTCGATCAATTCGGCTGGGAACCTGCAGATATGGGAAAGGCAGAATCCGCACGCGCTATTGAGCCTCTGTGCATGCTTTGGTGTATTCCCGGGCTTCAGCGTAATGAATGGACGCATGCGTTCAAACTGCTGAAGCTGTAATCCGCTCCGGATCATTCATGCATTTGGCATGTATTTGGGCTTGCTAATGCCCTTCTCAATCAGTACCATAATCCAGCTGACTGGAATTGCTGCAGTCGGCCTTACACCACAGCGCCGACGGACGGCATCGGGTACATCACCACATACGGAAGAGCATCGCATGCAGGGCCGCAAGATCATCGGGTTGATTTTTCTTCTCTCCTTTTTCTTTTCTTCCGCCTGTGCAGCACAGACATCACAGATTGATTCCCTGCGTCACATTTTGCCGGCAGCAAAAGGTGATACGCGTTTTGCGGTGCTCTTTGCTCTCGCAAACAAACTGGAGGGAATTTATCCCAAAGAGGCTCTCGCCTTTGGCGCTGAAGCAATGATCTTTGCAGTTCAAAAAGGAAACAAAAAATCGGAAGCAACACTTCTCGCATCTGCTTCCTTCTGTTATTCCTCCCTCGGTGATTTTGACCAAGCCATCCAGTGTAGCACCAAGTCTCTCACGCTCGGCGAACAGCTTGGAGACAAAAAGCTCATTGCAAGTGCACGCAGTACGCTCGGAACCGCATACGTTTATATAGGACAATTCAGCAAGGCGCTGGAATGTCATCTGGAAGCGTTGCGCCTTCGCGAAGAGCTCGGTCTTGAAGGTGCAATCGTCATCTCGCTCAATAATATTGGCATCGTTTATCACAATATCGGGCAATACGACAAAGCGATCGAGTATTACAAAAAGGCGCTGACACGGCTGGGTGCGACAACAGACACTCTCCAGATGATCCGATTCCTGCACAACATCGGATTCGCAGAGTTGAAACGCGGCAACTACGAACGGGCCGAAACGTTCCACACGGAGGCGCTCCGGCTGGCAGAAAAAAGCCGCTATGTCGGCGGCATGGCATATTCGCACTTCAATCTGGGAGTCATGTACGCCGAGAAAAAGAACTACGTGCTCTCTGTTCATCATATGCGTTATGCTCTCGATGCCTATAGGACGCTCGATCAAAAACCTGGGATAGCACAGACTCTCGTAGGACTTGGCACAGCGTACTACGAACTCGGACAGAACGACAAGGCAAAACAAGTTCTTCTGCAGGCTGCGGCACTTTCCCGCAAGATCCATACACCGCGGGAACTCATGATGAGTTATGAGACACTCGCCTCCTTGTATGACAGGACCGGCCCCACCGCAATGGCATACGAATATTTCAGACTATACTCCGCGGCGAAAGATTCGTTGTTCAACACGATCGAGGGAAATAAGATCGCGGAGATTTCGATGAATCTCGAGGTTCTGAAAAACGAACGGGAAATGGAGGCCCTGAAGCAGGCAAAGACACTTTCCGATCTCACGCTGGATAAGAGGAGATATCAGCTCAATCTGCTCACGCTGGGGATTGTCTCGCTTTCGTTAATCATCCTCCTCCTGTATTGGTACATTCGCACAACAAAAAAGAGCCGGCGAGCGGCGGAGCGAAAGAATGTCGAATTGGAACATTTGAACGCGGAATTGCAGGAACGCATTGGGGAAATCAGAACTTTGAGTGGATTGCTCCCCATCTGTTCCAACTGTAAAAAGATTCGAAATGACAGCGGATATTGGGAACAGTTAGAAGGGTATATCTTGCAACACAGCGATGCCACTTTTTCCCACGGCATTTGTCCAGACTGCATGCAGGAGTTATATCCTGATCTCAACCGGAACCGCAATGCTCGATAGGTGCGTTCGCTGCAATCCAGACGGAGCCCGGTGAGAATCACAATGCCGAAAAAAGTAGATGCCGCGATAATGAAGATGAGACAGGCAATGCGTTGCTGTCCCTCATCCTGCAGCGGTGGGAAAAAATTACTCCGGGCGACATCCCGCAATTGTTTCATGAGATTTTCTGTCCTCTCCACTTTTCTATCTTAGGAACTGATGTTATGCAAAACGCAAGCAACTACTCAGCGTATTTTTTGAAAATGTCATTCCCGTCCAAAGGATCCTCCGGACATGCTTTTGGTCGAAGACTCTTCGAGCGGGAATCCATGTCTCTTCGCTGGATGTCCCGTTTCACGGGACATGACAGGCCTGAAACGAGACTTGACACTAAACACACTGAGTAGCGCGTTCAATACGCCTCCGGCGAATTTTTCTCAAAAAGAGTAACTCACGATTGTAATGCCGGTGTGAATTGCTTAGAAGGTGCCAATTTTGTTTTCAATAAACTGACATTCATCGTCTTGGACGCTTCGGCAAGTTCACACTGAGCGCAGTCGAAGTGCTCAGCGTCCTTGCATTCGTCACCCCGAGCGAACGAATCCCGCGCTTTTTGCGGAATGAGTCGAAGTGCGGAGTGATGGAGTCCTTCGACTCGCTTCGCAAAAAACGCTCCGCTCGCTCAGGATGGCGAACTACGCTGAGCAGTTACAGTTTTTCTTTAGAATTCTTGGTGTCTTCGTGGCAAAGCTTTTCGAACTCTACATAACATCAGTTAAGAATATTCCGTAGATTTGTCAAAACTCGTACACCGCACTTTCATTTCACATTGCGAGGATCCCATTATGAAGCAATGCTTCATTCTTCTTTTTCTCTTTGCCACCTGCGTTTTTGCACAGGATATTCCGACACAAATTCAAGCCGATATCGATCGCGGCAATTACACCTCTGCACAGCGTGCGCTGGGCGGTCTGATCACCGCCGGAATCCTCCCGGAAACCCAGCGTCTGGCCTTCCAATTTGAAATTGAACGGATGGAAAGAATCCGCAAGGACTTCACACGCACGCGGGAGGAGATTCTGCCCCAACTCCGACGTTATTATCCCAATCTCACCGACGATCAGCTCACAGTTTTTGAAGCCGATGGTTCGCTCGAGATGAAAATCATTGACGGTCAGAAACGGTACTTCAGCAATGCGGCACCCAATCTCTTCCGAATCAACAAAGAGGCAAAGAAACACAAGATGGACGTTGACGGGCCATCCAAAGACGGACTGCATGATTTCCTCCGGACATATCTGCCGACCGTAGTCAATGCCGCAGCGGCGACACCGCAGACAGTGGTGTGTCCGGTTCCGATGATGCTCACGTATACTATCACCGTAAAACCGAACGCCGTACCCGATGGAGAGATTATTCGATGCTGGCTGCCATTCCCCCGGGAAACACACGCGCGGCTATCTGCAGTGAAGCTGCTCTCTGTCAGCGAACCGAATTCCATTCTCGCGACAAATGATTTTCTCCAACGAACGCTTTATGTGGAAAAGCGGGCATCAAAAGATATGCCGACCGTTTTTTCCATGAAATTTTCCGTCACAGGTGCCGCAGAGTATTTCAGTGTCTTTGCCGGCAAAACTCTCCGGCAATTGACGCTGTCGGCAGATTCCTTGCGACTCTTCACTGCCGAGCGTCCGCCGCATATTGTCTTCACTTCGGAGATTCAAGCGCTGTCCAAGAAAATTGTCGGTACTGAACAGGACCCTTTGAAAAAGGCAAAATTAATTTTCTCCTGGATGAGCGCGAACGTCCCTTGGGCAAGTGCTCTGGAATACTCAACGATTCCCGACATCTCAGAATATTGCCTGGAGAATCGCCACGGTGATTGCGGCATCCAAAGCCTGCTCTTCATCACGCTGTGCAGATATAACGGCATTCCCGCAAAATGGCAGAGCGGGTGGATGCTGCATCCGCCGGAAGTTAATCTTCATGACTGGTCGGAGATTTTTTTGAATGGCTATGGCTGGGTCCCCGCCGATCAATCTTTCGGCGTACAACAGTCTTCCGACGATCGGGTGAAATATTTCTATCTGGGCGGCATCGACGCATACCGCCTCATTGTCAATGACGATTACAGCCGCGATTTATATCCGATGAAGGTATATCCACGCAGTGAGACGGTCGATTTCCAGCGGGGTGAATTGGAATGGCGTGGAGGAAATCTCTATTTTGATACGTGGAATTACCACATGGATGTAGAATATGTCGTAACAGCTGCTCCCGCTCAAAAATAATTTTCGCTGCCGTGGAATAGACCGTGCGTACACACGGGAGGGCCGTCACAGGCCCTCCGTTGTGTACACCTTTTGCGGAATTGAATTTCGACGAGTATTTCGACATTATTGAATTATCGGATGGATCAACAGTGTCAAAAAAGAAAAAACAATCGCACTCTTTATTTATTGTTCTCGCTGCCTGTGCCCTCCTTGGCGGAGGAGCATTGGTGTTGCAGAAAACGAACACTCCGGCATCACCACAAGGACTGGCTTTCAAACCGACCGAACAATGGACGGAACGTGCATATGCAATTGGCAGCCTATTCCACCAGGTCTATTCTGCCGGATGGGAAGGTGCGAATGGCGCAATCGGTGACGCCTATTTGTACAAATTGACCGGTGATCTTGCTCTGCTCCGATTTCATACCGTGGAGCATGACATGTGCAAGATGTTCAACGGCACGTGGGTTGATGACCGTGCGTGGATCTGCCTGGCGGAACTATACTGGTGGGAGTTTTCCGGAAAAACAAATTCCCGGCTTGTTGCCGATGCGGAGCAGCGATATCAGGATGCGCGACGTGAAGGCCGGCTCTCGCATCACGAAGGATATTGGAGTTGGTACAATTGGCCTCCGGGAGCCGCGGTCGGCCAATCGATTTTCACCAACAGCAATATGAATCAAATGGTGAATGTCGCCTGCAGACTGTACGAGGCGACGGGAAAGCGAACCTATCTTGAAGATGCCCGCCGCGTCTGGTACGGCGATGCCGAAGCTCCGGGAGTTTTTGCGACGCTTTATCACGGCGATGGGGTCTGGGAAGGCCGAAAAGGAAAAGCAGCGTTCGGGAAGCAATTGCCGTGGGAAGGATCGGAATATTGTTCGATTGGCGCACCGCTCTACCGCATCACAAGAGACACTTCAATCAAGAACATGATAGTCGCGACGGCAAAGCGCATCCTTAATCCGAAGCATGGCTGGGTGGATCCCGTTGACTTTTATCAGATCCACATGGACGGCAATGGTGCTTTCGTCCATTATCTGCTTGATGCGTACTCTGTCGCTCCGAAAGAACTCGGCGATATCCCCGCCAAGGTGGAAAAGATGCTTGACCATGTCTGGACAAATGGTCATGGCCATGCCGGTGTCATGCTTCATCGAACAACTGACGATGGCATTCGCAATGGCTGGAATCCCTCCGGCGGCGAGGATGGTTATGGCGTCAATGAAGTCGGCACAGTGCACGCACAGTCGCAGGCACTGCGTGCATTCGGAGTTTTCGCCTATGTTAAAAATGGCTTGAAGTGAATTCCGTTCAATACCATTGCATCTGTGGCACCATTCCCGGGCAGATCATCGTGTCCACTCTATTGATTCCAACATTTCATTGAATGCGACAGGAAAAGAATCGCCGCGAGGTACCGTCATGCCCGAATGCTGGAGCCTGTCCCAGCATGTTTTTGGCTGGGACCGGGCATCCATCGAATAGATTCCCGCTAAAAACATGTCCGGAGGATCCTTTGGACGGGAATGACATGTCGCCGCAAGCGGCGGGTCTACGACCTCGTAGAGGGGACTTAACCCTCAGTGATTAAAACACCGTATCGCCAATAACTCCCACATGGTTATTGACGATATGGCGAGATGTGAAGTCAAGAGTGCCGCACATGCAGCTACTGCACCGGCTTACCAAGATATGTAATTGAAGCAATTTTCTTTTGACACAATTTTACAACTTCCTTTGGAAGGGGTGCATAATACAAATCGGCTGCAAACCTTTCCCCCTTCGTGACCGCCCACTTCAGAAAATTCACAATCGCTTTTGCCTTGGCTCCATCTTTCTGGTCTTTGTAAATTAAAAGCCATGTGAAGCCGCTAATCGGATACGACTGTTTGCCGCTTGCGTTGGTGATGGATACCCGCAGATCAGAGGCCATGTGTTTCGATTCGCCCATCGCCGCAGCGGTGACCGATGCAAGAGACGGTGTGACAAAAAACCCTTCTTTGTTTTTTATTGATGCGTAGGCCAATTGATTCTTCACCGCATAGGCAAGTTCTACATAGCCGATTGCACCGTCCATTTGCTTCACTTGGCCAGCGACGCCCTCATTGCCTTTTCCGCCAAGCCCTACAGGCCAATTCACCGATGTGCCAGTACCAACTTTTGATTTCCATTCCTCGCTGACCTTGGAGAGATAATCGACAAAAATATATGTCGTACCGCTGCCGTCCGCCCTGTGAACTACGAGGATGGGTTTCTCCGGAAGATGTTTGCCTGCATTGATTGCCATGATCTTCGGGTCGTTCCACGTTTTGATCTCGCCCAGGAAGATACCTGCGAGAACTTCCGGTGTAAGCTTCAAGTCGGTCCCAGCTTCGCTCAGATTGTACGTCGCTACCACTGCCCCCATCACGGTCGGGATGTGAAGGACTTCAGTCCCCTGTTTTGTTTTTGCTTCGGCAAGTTGTTCATCTTTCATCGGACCGTCTGTTGCCCCAAAATCGACAGTCCCTTCGATCATTTGCTTGATACCACCGCCGCTGCCGATGGATTGATAATTGAACTGGATCCCTGTTTCATTCTTGTAAACGTCGAACCATTTTGAATAGAGAACATATGGGAATGTGGCGCCCGCACCGTTAAGCTGTAGCTGGGCAATCCCTATATGAGTGAAGCACAAAAGAAGGAGCGCGCTGATTGTTGTTTTCATACATTCCTCATAATCGGTAGATGGATTTTATTTTGCTAAAATACGCCATAGGTTACTTCGGTGGAAGAAGCCTTACAGGAAGACGTAGTTGAATGTGATCCGTGCAGTGATCGAAGGATCATATGAATGACTCGCGACCGCTCCAGAAGCCGGTTTTGTTTCGTATGTCTCGTACTGAATATTCGGCATCAACCAAACGTTTTTGTCCAGCTTCCAGTTAACACCCGCGATGACATAATTTCGGACATCGCCCGTGGATTTACTGTCGGAATTTGGCTCGAAGTAGTCATAACGGCCGACAAGTACCAGATCAGACTGCAAGTTGTACGTAGCGAAGAGAGAAACTCCTTCAGCGATCTTGTCCTTCACAGTCGTCGGAGTTCCAGCGATGATATAACCATTCCGTGTTGATTGGTAAAATGCTTCAAGGCCGGCAGAATATTTATCCTTTTCGCTATAGCCGACAAACAAAGCACCAGTGACCATGTCGTTGGAGAGTGTTGCTCTGGGATTCGTGGTGCTGTTGGGATCGTTGATTTGAGCCTTCATACTGTAATCACCGTAGAGCGTGACCTGCAAATTGTCAATCGGCTTCAGTTGCACATTCGCATAAAGTCTTTTGTATTTGTCTGTCTCTGCATTCGTACTGCTATTGTCCCCGTACATCAACCAGTAGTTCACCATGCCATTCTGATCAATTTTTCCCCTCAAGCTGACTCCCAGATCACGGGAAGAGACGATTCCCCGCAAATCCATAATTGTCTTTTCCAATGATCGATATCCCCAGGCGGCTTCCGATATGTCAAACGCAGGAGTTGGCTGAACCCCGAAGAAGAGATCGCTTCCACCAAAAACATTCTTCCAACGCAAATATGCATCCTTCACTAACGGCGCGACGCCCGAGGAGGCTTCAAACCGCAAGCGGGTCATGAACGACGTGGAGATGTCATTGTCATATGCGAAATAGATGCGGCGGAGCTGGAACGCATTCAAGTCTTTCGATCCATTGGTCGCGAGATTTGACATGTTTGCGATCCCTGTGTCCCGTGCAACGTTGTAGGAATAATCACCGAACATATACCCGGTGAACTTGCCGGCTGGTTTATCCTGTCCAAGCAGCGTCATCGCCGATGTTATGATCAAGACTGTCAGCAGTGTACTTTTCATTGTATCTCCTTAGGAAGTTGATAAAAACCTTGATTAAGTGTATGCGAAGATACAATCGTACTATTAAGAGGTTATTAAGAGCATGTTACCGGATTGTTAAGTCTCAGCGCCAATGATATTCGTATCATTGCCGATGACGGTATTGCGGACATGTTGAGCAGTGCATGGCATTCCAGAAAGAAGCGAGCATACGATATTCGCGTCGACATCTGAAGAATTGCCTAGGAGGGATATGATACGGCATACCTGATAGACGAGAGCAGGCCCGGCAAATAGAAACGCGAAGAGGGCGGACAGCACCATCTTCGCGTCTTTCGATACTTATTGTTCTCTGTGTTCTCTTCTTTTTGTCTGTGTTCTGTGGCTAGAGCTTCTTGCTCCCGAGATTCACCGAAGGGCTACATCAGTCAGGAAGTTTCTCCAGCAACGCCGCCAGATCCTGATCTCCGATACGGAAATCCGCTGCCGCTTTCTCGTTGGCCTCACTCGCTGATCGACCGACGCCCTTGCCTTTCGTTTTCAGAGCGGCTAATTCCGTCCCGCTCTCTTTGTCTTTCAGAACGATGGAGACATCAGGCATCGCACTGTACAATGTTCCACTCATGGTGGCGACAGCTGTCGGCACGGCCGCATCAACGGTGATTTCAAGAATGTAGCGTGACTTCTTTACTGTCTGATAACCAAGTTGGGCCGCGAGAGCACTGAATGTTGCTTCCAGTTTTTTTGAAGCGGCGGGTGTCACAGTGACAGCGGCGATCGCGATGGGGCTGGAGGCGGGTAACGCTGTAAATCCGAATTCAATCGCACCGGTTGAAAGACTCTCATCAAACTCTCCGGCAAGTGCAGGAGGATTCATCGTTGCGCGAATGATCGATTTCTTTACCATACGCGCAGTAAGCGCAAAGGCCGCAGTGCCGTCGTTGTCCGTGATTTGTGATCCGAATTTCATGCCGTCAATCGAACTAAAATCAATGGGAATGCCGGCGACGGGAACATTGTTCCCCTTGCTTTTTACCGACACCGAAACAACAAGCGGATCCGAAAACTTCTGTCCGATTTTCACTTTCTGCCCATTTCCGCTCTTTCGCGCCAAACGAACGCGGCTTAGAACATCACGTATCTGCGATGTCAACTCAGTCGGCGAAACGATTTCGTCCGAATGATACATTACTTTCCCCACGGCATCATGTTGTGCCATTTTGGGGAAGATCCCTGCCGCGAGTTGACGCGCAATGATGAGATTTTGAAGCGCATCGTTCAGACGTCCGCTCTGCAAAAAGTTCTCCGCCCCTTGACGCGCTTCAGTCACATTTTTCCATGCACGGTCAAGGGCCGCACTCAGCGTACGCTGAAAATCTTCACGATCCAACACTGCAAGTGCGTAGACAGTCCCATCCTTCATGTCGATCGCAGTTTCGGCGATGCGGACACTGGAGATTTCCTCTTCGACGACGATTCTGGACTTCTGTTTGAATTCCTCGGAGGATTGCTCATTGTTGTTCAACGTGTACGTTTTCTGGACACGGTCGATCTGGCTCTGCAGCGTCACACGCAGCTGGCTGGCAACATCCGTTTGCGCGGCCCTCTTTGCAACCTCCGCGGCATGCTCGCCTTTTCCGCTGCCGACGCCGATCAAAAAGAAATCGACAGGATAGTCGCGATGCGTGTGTGTCTGTGCCCATTGCGGTATTTGAGCAGCAGCCGGCATTGCCAGACAGAAAATGAGGCATAACACCTTTTTCATACAATCACCATTTTAGTTATTATCGACACCGAAAATAAGTAGTTTGCGGTTCATATTGATCTGGCGAAGTTTTCCCTTGCTGAAATTGGTGAGAAATTCCCGGCGTATCTCACGGAAAAATGCCGTCGGGCTTTGAATATCCTTGTTCGATACCCACACCAGATAATCAATCGTCTTGTCGCTGACAACATTTTCTTTGGTCCGATTACAGATCTTTTTCAATGCCTTGGAAACTGCGTCGGCGATGTCATAGCGTGTGTCTTCATCGAACTTTCCCGTAAGATTGAAGATGACTTTGTACTGCAACCCATTCTTCATGTCGTCCATCCAGTACGAATTGATGCGCGACATGACGTTGTTCAAAGCATTCGTGATAGCTGCTTCCACAAGCGCCGTGACCGGTGCTGCAGATTCATCACTGTAGCCGGTTTCTGTTCCGAGCAGCCGGGCAGTCGTCGTCTCGTACGCCCGCACAGAGACGGACGCTTTGTGCACCTGCGTGCTTCCCACATTCCGATTCTCGATGCTGATGGTGTAGGTGATGTAGACATCGCTGCCGACAGAGAGTGCAATCGCATACGACAAATCTTCATCCTGTCCCTTGAGCGCCAACTGGGCACGTTGCTGCTGGAAAATCTGTTCCGCCTGATCCGGAGCAATCACATCATATTTCTTCGCGGTGAGGTACGACTCGATGACCGAGGCACCCAGCTTCAGCACGGGATCCGACCGAAGCTGCTCAAGAGGATTTTGCCCCGGTTTGACTTCCGGAAGTGCCATGAGTGTCGGAAGGCCTATTTCTTCCGCAAGTTCCTTCGTGGCCATTAGAATGCCGCGCTCTGTCAACTCAGTCACGATTGCCTGTCGATTGACACGGAATTGTTTCTCCACTTTGATTTTTTCCCCGCCGGCGAGCTTGACACGGCTGTCGAAGCTTTGCGCTTCCCATGCGATATATTTGAGCAGATTCTTGGTCCAGAAGAAATCATTCTCAAATGATGCAAAGCGTCCCTTTTCTTCTGCGGTCTTAATAACGGGATCCAATCCGGCTCCTCCATAGACCACGAGGTAGACCGCCGCTTTACGGGCATCGTCGTTCGCCATTTTTATCGATTCCTCTTCCTTGAATCCAAACAATCCGCTCACGCCGCCGATACCTTTTGCCTTCACGAGCACTTCACCCGGCCCGTTCATTTCAACAAAAATAGCTTCGCGGGATTGGGGAAGATTTTCCTGGGCAGTAAGGAAAGAAGGAACCAGTGCTGCAAGCCCAGCAACCAAGAGCAATATCTGTCGTTTCATACAGTTGATCTCCTCGTAATAGTTAGTTCAATGACGGTAATGCATAATTCACCCACGCGGAAACACCAATACCTGAATGGTTGATCTCGGGGCCATCTACGCTACCATTTTTCTTATCGTTTCCGCCGCTATCGGTAACAGTAGCTGTCCATGATGTCCCCTTCCCGAATAGATTATATTCCACGCCTCCCCCAATCGAAAGTGCGGGATTCAAATACACTTCCAATCCACCGCGGAGATCGAGGCCAAAATTCATCGATGTCAGTTTGTAAGTGAGATCATTATTGTCTTTGTCCTTTCCAATCGCAGACATATGCACGAATGCTAATTTTGCATCAGCCTGAACGATAAAACCGAATCTTTTGAGATAGAACTTCTTCAAGAGTCCAAGTCGTCCGTAGTAACTTGTCGCCAGAGAGATGTCGGCACTATCCATGCTGATTGGAGTGCCAGATGAGTTGTATTTGTTGAAGAAAATACTCCCGTCAACATTCATAACGGTATACGCACCACCGAGATTTATCCAGAATTCCGGAATCTTTGTCTTGTTTGCCAGGTCTGATTGGACATCGAGTGCAACACCAAAGGCGGAATTGGTTTCGGAATTGGTCTTCATGCCAAAACTATATGTGTCGCCGCGATAGAAGCCAAAACCGGGATGGGAAGGGTCATTCCGGTAGAGATATGAACCATTGTCAAATATCGAAAGCCTGGCAGGCATCAGAATCCCGCCAACGACACCGTTGATACCAAGCATTGGAATTTCCGTTGCCATTAATCCTTCTGAATAGTTGCTGCCAGTAATAGTCTGGGCATATGATACGGCACTTTCATCCCTTTTGTTGTCTCCCACCTCGCGGATTTTCACGAAACCGCGCTTCGCTCGGATGATCTGTCCGGATTCCGTCTCCTGCAGTTCCTCAATCCAATAGGAATCATCGACACCGACCCCCTCTTTCGATCCGAGGCTCAACTTCACCCCGAAGAATGTTGTTTCCGTGATCTCACCGGTCAGACGGAATGCCTCGATCTTCTTCGTTTCGACGCCGATATTCTGGCAGCTTGCCGCTACGGCCGACTCGAATGCTTCAGCGTCCTGCGCTTCGCCGGAACCTTGTGCATCATCACGATGGATGGCCGAGCGCTCAATCGCGCCATCCTGCCATCCGTTTGCTGCTCCGACGAAGACAAGTGATGCCGTGTTGTTCCGATCGATAACGAGCTTGTACCACAGAAGGCCGAGTTTTAATTCATGCACGTACTCCGTTGCCGGGCGCTTGTGCATTTTCCCCTGTGCATCTTTCTCTTCTACTTCAATACGCTCGCTATGATGGCGGTACTGTTCGACGTACGGCACATAGAAGAATCCCGAATTGAGAATCGCTTCAAGCTGCGATGCCGACATTCCCGCCGCCTTCGCCTTTGTCGCGAGGAATGTTGTTTTCTCCGCCTCTGACAGATTTTGCTTGCTGTAAAAAGTCTTATTGTCATCCAAAATTTTCAAGAGCTGCGGCGCCAGTGTTTTTTCCATGAGCGCCTTCATCGACTCCATACTCAAATCTTTCGAGGTGGATGCTTCCGACGCGAAGGACGCGGTAAGGTCCGGCGGAAGCGGTGCATAATTGAACCGTTCGAACACGATGGCGTTGCCGATTTTTTTCAGAATTAGGCTCGTCTGCTGTGACCGCAGATCACTGCCCGCGGCGATTGCCACTTTGTCAACAAACGAGACTATTTTCTTTTTGTATTGATTTGTTCCCTGCGCATGCAGGAGGACGAGAGGAACACATAACGCCAGTAGTATTTTCCGCATAACCGGCCCCTTGAGATTGAGTTGATGAATGATTCGTTGTTCGAAATTTGTCTATTGCTATTCCAGCGCGATAGTGCTGCCTAGGCGGTGACTTCCCGCTGGGGGAATCTTTACAACATCCTCGGCAGCATTTGTTGTCTCCACGCACACCATGGTTTCATACTCTGTGTCGCCAAAGTCGGGGGTTTTCTTCGACTTCAGGATCCAGGGATTCCACACAACGGTGGAATTGCTTCCCGACTTTTCAATCGAAATCTTCCGCCTGAGCTTCTTATCGTCGATAAGATGCGGGCCGCGCGTTCCGAGATAAATTCTGTCCGTCTCCCGGTCGAAGGTGATATCCCCATCCTGCCGTTTCCGTACGCTGTTGTCCAGGTTGTCAATGTACTCGATTCCATCCAAACCGGAAACGACGATATCCCGAATGCTGCCAACCGTGAAATATGTATGCAGCGCTGCGGTGCATTGCACTGCCGACGTTCCGGTATTCATCACGAACAGTTCCGTGCGCAAGGTGCGGCCGACTGTCACCGTGTACTGAATCTGAAAATCGTGCGGCCACATCATTCGCGTGCGTTCGTCGGAAAGAAGACCCAGACGAATCTCTACGGCATCGTCCAGAAGCGTTGTCGAGAGCATTGTCCATATTCGCAGCCGTGCGAAGCCATGAACCGGCTTCGACGGATCGGTCGGATGTGCCGAGAACCAGGGCCAGCACACCGGAATGCCCCCTCGAATCGGTTTGCCCAACTCATGGTAACTGTAGTTGCTCATCCAGAGGACCGGCTTGCCTCCCCGGTGGGCATATTCCATAACGTGTGCACCGTACAAACAGACGGCCGCTGTCACATGTTTTGTTTGAATCTCTACGACAGGGAGTCCGCCGTTGCGTTCCTTCACTGCCAGATGGCCGGCGATTCCGAAACGATCCTGAAGTGCCTGTACGTCGATCATGCTGGTCCGTTCATGTTTTGTAAGATTCCCTCATCTTCCACGTGTATGCTGTACACCTCAATGGCGGAACGAGTTAGGAATGCCTGCAAGCCGCCCTCTAAATCTTCCGGCGGCACTTTTTCCGCAAGCCTTCGGGGGACGATGACCGGATGTCCGGTTTTCCCGCCGCAGGATGGCTTTATAATCTGATGAGGATTCTTTTTAAAAGCAATGCCGAGTTTCCGGTATGTGTCCACGGCAACAAACGGGTGATCCACGGGAACAATCATAATCCCTTGGGTCGCGGGCATGCCGAGAACACCAGCGGCGACTGAAGACATCATGCCGCGATCCGGGTCGGGGTTGACAATGATCACGACGCCGGGTACCTCATTCTCGGCCCACTGCCTGTAGTCAGCAGACACAACAGCAACGATCACTTGAAATCCCGCCTCCTGCAACCGATCAACAATGATCGCGAGGTACGACTTGCCATCTACCGTCGCTGTCAACTTGGGAGCTCCCGCCCGACGTCCTCTCCCGGCCGCAAGGATGAGAACTCCCGTTGTCTCCAATATTTTCATCCAGCCAAACCCACTTCGTGATTGAATTCTTCGATCAGTTGATCAAAGTAAGGCACTTCATCTTCGAACAGCGATCGCCAGTATTCAGGATCCCATTGTTCGAGTATTTCCTCGTATGTTTTTCCCTGCTGCTCAACCCACGTATAATACTTCAGATTGTGTATCGCTTTGCGATCACGATAGGTCAGCTCTTTGAAGTTGTCGTAACTCTGATGGGCCACCGGTCCCGCAAAATCGCGCAATGCGTCGTTCAGATTATATGCACCTTTTTCCTGCACGAGCTCTTCCACGCGCGAGCGATACATGTCCGCAGAATCCGTAAACACGGTAAAGATGATATCATTTTCATCATACTCGAAATATTTTGCCGCTTTGATTCCTGCGAGCACGTTGCAGATTCCAGAAATCCCGAGCAGCGAGAGCTGTTCGACCGACGACGGAGAGACGCCGGATTCCAGCAGCAACTGTTTCCCTTCCTGTTCATTGAACAGGCGTAACACACGCATACAGTCTTCATCATCGACTGCCGCCACGGCGTCAGTGCTCCGCACATTGTGTACCCATGGCACATGTTTGTCGCCTATGCCTTCAATGCGATGACCGCCGAATCCATTCATCAACAGCGTGGGACATTGCAGCGCTTCCGTGGCGACAATTTTCAGATTCGGGAATGCCTTCTTCAGATAGTCTCCGGCTGCAATCGTCCCGGCGGAACCTGTCGCAGAGATAAACGCCGCCACACGTCCGTTCTTTAAATCCATGTCGTGAAAAACGTCTTCCATCGCCGGGCCCGTCACATTGTAATGGAATATCGGATTTCCGAACTCTTCGAACTGATTGAAGATCACATTGATGGGATCGTTTTTCAGCTCCCAGCATTTGTCATAGATTTCCTTCACGTTGGATTCACATCCCGGGGTGGCGATCACTTCCGCACCGATGGTGCGCAGCCAATCGAAGCGCTCTTTCGACATTTCTTCCGGCAGAATGGCGATGGACGTGCAATTGAGTACTGCACAATCGAATGCCCCCCCGCGGCAATAGTTTCCGGTGGAAGGCCAGACAGCTTTGTGTTTGTCGGGATCGAATTCGCCGCTCACCAACCGCGGCACCAGACACCCGAAGGCTGCACCGACTTTGTGCGCACCGGTTGGGAAATATTTTCCGACGAGTCCGATGATGCGCGCTTTCACGCCGGTGATCTCCCGGGGAATTTCAAGATAGTTCACATTGCCGTACGTGCCGCTGATAATGTCATTCTTCCAGGTGATGCGGAAAAGATTGGCGGGATTGACATCCCACAATCCGAGATCGGGCAGCTTTGCCTTGATCTCTTCGGGGATGAGATTGGGATTGCGCAGTTGGGCGAATGTCGGGATGATGATCCCATACTTGCGACAACGGGCAATTGTCCGCTTCAGTACTTCAGGATAAATTGTATTGATAATTTTTGACATTGAAGAATCCATTCATTATGACTGATACACTATAAGAATTTATTCGCCACAGAGTTCACAGAGAACATAGAAAAAGTAGATTATCCTGCTCAACTCAATCATGTACACAAGAGACTTTTGCCTTTTCACTCTACAACGCGTCCCAGCGCGTCCGGAACATTTTTCAGCCGTGTCAACATGATCAGTGCGGCAATCACAAACGGTTTATAGCTCGCTTCCTGGTATGTTGCGATGCGATATTTCTCAAATATATTTTCAGAAACTTCACCTTGATCGCAACTCACTCCGGAGATATCGGCCGGCAGACAGTGCATATAAAGCGCTGCGCCATCTTTCGTCAGTTTCATCTTCTTTTCATCGCATTCCCAGTTTTTGTGCTGTGCATTATTGGCCAGGCATTCCTTTTCGAGCGCGGTCAAACCCGCCTTGTCGCTCATCTGCAAGAGCTCGGTGCGACACTGCATGACGGAAAACGGCGCCCACGATTTCGGATAGACAATGTCTGCACCGGCAAAAGCATCTTCCATCGATTCCACCACTGCAAATTTTCCACCCGTCTTGGTGCCGTTCTCGCCTGCCAACCTCACGACATCCGGAATCAGATCGTACCCTTTCGGATAGGCCAGCGACACATTCATACCGAAACGCGTCATCAAACCAATAATTCCCTGCGGAACGGAAAGCGGCTTGCCGTAGCTGGGTGAATACGCCCATGTCATCGCAATCTTTTTACCACGCAGTGCCTCCAGAGAACCGAAATGATTCTTCAAGTGCGCGAGGTCGGCAAGCGTTTGTGTCGGATGGTCGATATCGCACTGTAAGTTGATGATACTCGGCCGGCGATGGAGAACGCCTTTCTCGTATCCTTCCTGCACCGCGTCTCCCACTTCACGCATATATTTGTTGCCTTCACCAAGATACATATCATCACGAATACCAATTACTTCAGCGAGAAATGAGATCATCGTGGCAGTTTCACGAACCGTCTCTCCATGTGCAACCTGCGACTTCACTTCGTCGAGTTCAGAAAGACCAAGACCAAGCGCATTCACCGCCGACGCGAAACTGAAACGCGTGCGCGTCGAGTTATCACGAAAAATGGAAATAGCAAGTCCCGTATCAAACTGACGGAACGATTTCCCTTCCTTGTGGAGGTTCTTGAGTATCTGTGCAGTATTGAGGATGGCCTTGATTTCGTCGTCAGCGTGTTCCCATGTTAAGAGAAAATCTTTGTTGTACATCGCAATAGAAAGCTGCCGCAACTGTTGCACCAATTCTTGTGTGGACATGTATCTTTCCCTCTTCTCGATAAGTGATTGTTACTTGTAACTACCAGCAGTTTTAATAATAGAACACGGATGACACTGATGTGACGGATTCGAACAGATAACGATGGAATTTCTGCATCTCGATATTACAGATAAAATTATCAAGGCATTTTACAAAGAAAATCAAATCCGTGTAGACCCGTCTCATCTGTGTCATCCGTGTTCTATTAACAAACCGGCATGGGCTGAGTAGCGCGTTGAGCGAGCCTGCGGCTCCCTTTTTTCAATAAAGTAACTCGCGTTACGCAGACAGGGGCGACACCTGTATCCCCGCGAAAAAACTCTTAACGCAAAGTCGCAAAGACGCAGAGAAGGGTATTAAAACAATCCTTAGCGACTCTGCGACCTCTGCTTTCCTGCGTTAAAAAGTGATTCAAGTGTTTAAGTTACTTAGGAGTTACTGTTACTCGGTATATTTCCAACAGACGGATGTAACCGCTACGTCACCTGTTGGCCTTGCTGGTAGAAAGGCGCAGCACTCTCAATCGCATTGATAATCTGTTGATAGCCTGTACATCGGCAGAGGTTGCCGTATATCGAGCGGCGAATCTGGTCCCTCGTTGGAGACGGATGCTTCAGCAGAAATGCATGCGCCGTCAGCACCATGCCTGGCGTGCAGAATCCGCACTGCACAGCGCCGGCATCCAAAAAGGCCTGCTGCAGCGGATGCAGCGTCCCGTCCGGTGACGCCATTCCTTCGATGGTGGTAATGGAAGCCCCATCCAGTTCCTTCACATAGCGCGGACAGATTTTTGTCGCCTGATCGTTGACGAGCACTGTGCATGCACCGCACGCACCGATGTCGCAAGCGTTTTTTGCTCCTGTGAGATCCAGGTCGTCGCGCAAAAAGTCGACGAGTCGCTTTTCGAGCGCCGCACCCTCCACTGTGTATTCTTTTTTATTGACCGTCAGCTTCATTTCGCCCTCACGTTTTCTTTTTCCCATGCTGCATCGGCAGCACAAACTGCCGGACACCGGTCGCATGGTACAATGCATTGGCGATTGCGGGTGCCATCAGCTCATTGGTCGGTTCACCGAGACTCTTGGCTCCTGTCGGGGTTGTCGCGTCATTATTTTCCACGATGATCGCTTTCATCTCGGGCAAATCCATCGATCGGGGAATTCTGTAAGTGTTGAAGTTTGTGTTGACGATCTTGCCATCTTTCATCTTCACCTCTTCGTGCAATGCATAGCCGATGCCCATCGCCATGCCGCCAAAGAATTGTCCTTCCACCATACCCGGATTGATCGCGCGTCCGACATCATGAGCAGCGACAGCGTTGAGCAGCTTTACCTTGCCGGTGACTTTGTTCATCGTCAATTCAATTGCCTGGCAACCGTATACCCAGGTGAAATACGCGTCACCCTGGCCATGTTCTTCATCCCAACTCACTTTGGGAGCCTGATAGAGTCCATAGCCATGCGGGAACACACGTGCTCTGAACATTTCCGTCATCGCGGCATCGAAGGAAATCTTTCCCGTCGTCCCGATGATTTCATTCTTCTCATACCGCAATTGCTCCGGCGCTCCGCCGACGATTGGCGCAATGACCGGTCCGATTTTCGTCTTCAACTCTTTCGCGGCCATCTTTACTGCACCACCGCCCATGATCGTCCCGCGCGACGCAACCGTGGTTCCGCTGTCCGGAATCGTGGAAGTTGATGATCGCCGATATCGGATGTGCTCAACGTCAATCCCCAATTCCTCCGCGAGCAACAGCATCATCACACTTTCGGAGCCTTGGCCATTCTCGTGCACGCCCACGTCCAGCAGCACCGAACCATCCGACTGTACATTGATGATCGCAGCGCAGAGATCCACTCCTTCCGCCCCAAGACTGACACCGCGATAACTCATAGCCAGACCGATACCGTACCATTCATCTTTATCTTTTGCACCATGCGATGCTTTGGCGATCTTCTCGTCGTATTTGATTTCCTTCATCACAGCGTCCAGCACTTGCTCCATTGCAACAGCGTGATTGTCGAGCTTCTGTCCGGTGATGGTCACACTCCCCTGACGAACCATATTCTTGCGGCGGAACGCGATCGGATCCATACCGAGTTTCTCGGCCGCCATTTCCACCATTTGCTCGACGACAAAGTTCATTTGCGGTGATCCAAATCCGCGCATCGCACCGGTGAAGACATTGTTCGTGTAGACGCCGACCGTGTCGCACTTCACATTCTCCACCACATACGGGCCGCAGCACTGTACTGTCGAGCGCCAAGTCACCCACGGAGTAACGGAACAGTAGGCTCCGCCGTCGGCAATGATCTTTGTCTGCACCGCGCGAATGATTCCGTCCTTACTCACGCCCATCTTGTAATAAACACGGTAAGGATGGCGTTTATAGCTTTCGCGCATAGACCAGATTCGCTTGTACATCATTTTGACTGGACGTCCCGTCAGTTTTGCAGCAAGCGCCGTACGTGCACAGACGATGGCAGCAGTATCATCTTTCCCGCCAAAACCGCCCCCGAGCGGTGTGCCGATGACTTCCACATCTGCGAGCGTAACACCAAGGAATTGCGAAACAAATCTCCGGGTGCTGAACGGATGCTGCATACTGCCATAGACCTCCATCACACCATCGGGACGTTCCCGGCAGACCGATGCTTCAGTTTCCATGTACGCATGTTCGACGAACTGCGTTTCAAATTTTTGTTCGAGAATCAGATCGCATTGCTTGAAGCCCGCATCAACATCACCACGACGCACTTTGTGTGTGTTGATGACATTCGTTCCGAGTTCTTCATGAATCAGAATGGCGCCGGGTTCAAGTGCTTTTTCGGGATCCAGCAGCACCGGCAGCTCGCGCGCTTCAACGGTTACCAGTGCAGCCGCGCGCATTGCCTGCTCTCGAGTATTTGCGACGACGATCGCGACGACATCTCCATTGTAGCGGATGCGGTCATCTGCAAGAATCCGGAGGTCGCGCACAATTTGCCCATGACGGTTGCTTCCCGGAATGTCCTTCGCGGTGATGACACGTACAACACCCTCTGCCTTTGCCGCAGCATCTGACTGGATGGAAATCAATTCGGCGTGCACATAGTCAGAGTACACCGGAACAGCGTGAAGCACATTCGCAAACTTCAGATCGTCCGTGAACTTTGCCTTACCTGTTACTTTTGCATAGGCGTCGTTGCGCCAATTCTTCATGCTCTTCTCTTCATAATAAGCTAAGACTTCCTTGGACGCTTCGGCTCCGCTCAGCGTCCGAGTCAACCGCATTCGTCATCCCAACGACTATGCAACGACATTGTTTTTAACTTTCAAAAGGATTTCATTAGTGTTCCAAATGTTGCGCCGAGTCTGCGAAAAAACGGACGCTGAGCGGAGCCGAAGCGCCTGTTTTGTCTTGAGACGAGGGCGGTTCGACCACGCATTTTTTTCAATGAAGCCAGCGCCCCGTCTTGCTCTTCGCATCCACCAGCTTACCATGCTGCACAACTTCTTTTCCTGCCAAGAGGACGTGCGCAAACTCGAGCGACGACGTCATGCCTTCATACGTCTCGCAGACATCCATCAAACTCGAACGCAACAGCTTTGGAGTCCCCGCTGGATTCAACACCACCAGATCGGCATCGGCACCCAGACGAATGCTCCCTTTGCGTGGAAACTGGCCAAGCAGCCGGGCCGGATTTTCGGCCAAATGGAGACACATTTGATGTACTGAATAAGTTACGTCTTTTTCGAATAACTTAAAAATCAAATGGCTCAAAGAGCCGATGCCGCCCAGTCCATTCGGGACGGTTCTGACATCAGTAAACGGAGCGTCTTTATCCGACAGCCGGAATGCACAATGATCGGTGGCATAGAGATCGAAGCATCCTTCCTCCGCTTTGCGAACGAGCAGCGCGCGTTCCTCCTCCGACCGCAGCGGCGGCGAACAAATCCACCGATGTCCATCAGGACGCCGGAGCATTTCATCCGAGAGAAAAAGATAGTGCGGACCTGTTTCGCAGGTGATGGGTGCAGATACTTTTGCCTTTCGAATCAGTGCAGCGCCTTCCGGTGTGGATACATGGACGATGTGCACTTTTGATTGATACCGACGCGCAAGTTCCACCACATGCCTAATCGCCTCAACTTCCGCCGCAACAGGACGCAACTGGGCGTGGGCAATCGGTTTTGAAAGATCACCCCGCTGCTCCATCTCCGCTGTCTGCCGAGCAAGAATGTCATCATCTTCGCAATGGACGAGAAACTGAACACCTCGCGGCGTCAGACGCTTGAATATTTCTTCGAGTTGCTCGTAGGCGCAATAAATTCCGGCGTACTTGTACGTCGTGTAAAATTTGAACGTTTTGAATCCCGAATCAATGCTCGTGTCAATCTCCAACCAATCCCGATCCGCAAAGGCTGTCGGCGTGAGATGCCATGCATAGTTGGCGTAGCAATTTCCTTCCGCCTTCCCTTGCGCTTTTGCAATGGAATCTGCAAGTGCTTCATCCTTTGCCTGTGTGATGAAGTTGCAGAGTGTGGTAATGCCATTGCGGATCGCAATCTCGGTTCCGGTGGCGTAGGAATCTGCCAGATCGCAGCCGGCAATACGATCATCAAGGTGTGTATGAATATCAATCATCCCCGGAAGGACATACATTCCCGTTGCGTCAATGACCTGATCGACGTTCTGTGCAGTGTGGGATCCAACTTCGGCGATCTTCCCATCTGCAACAAGAATGTCGGCCTTCTCGATTCTGTCACCCAGACACACCGAACCATTTTGAATTGCGATCTTCATGCGGAACTACTCTTACGCCTCTTTATTCATGTAACGTAGTGGGGTATCCACGTCTTTCAATCCGTGCCCGGTCACCAGCAGCACTGCCTGCTCCCTTGCACCGATCAGATTCTTCTCTTTTGATTTCAGTAAACCTGCCAGTGACGCCGCCGCTGCCGGTTCGGCAAAGATGCCGGTCATATGGGCAAGGAGTGCTTGTGCTTCGAGAATCTCCGTATCGGAAATCGTGATGGAAAATCCTCCCGTCTCAAGAATTGCTCTGCGCGCCATGTGTGCATTGCTCGGCGTCGTCACTGAAATTGAATCCGCCACTGTCCGCGCATCCTTCGCATCGCTATACGAACCGGTCTCAACATAGCGGTGTATCGCATCCGACCGCTCAGCCTGGACGCACGCCAACCTCGGCAGTGTTTCTATCAATCCCATTCTTTTCAGATCTACAAATGCTTTGTAGACACCGCTCAGAATTACGCCGTCACCAACGGGCACGAAAATTACATCCGGGATTTTGCGGCTATTCTGTGCAAAGATCTCGAGTCCTGCGGTTTTCTTCCCTTCAATAGTGAGCGGATGGTACGCGGTGTTGCGATTCAATCCGCCATGGTCAGCTGTATGCTGCAGTGAAAGGGCGAACGCTTCGTCATACGTTCCTTTTACCGGACGGACGTCGGCACCGTACAATCGCATCTGCACTAATTTCGCTTTGGGAGCAGATTCCGGCACATAAATGATTGCCTTCTTTCCCGCAGCCGCACACACCGCCGCGAGAGCACTGGCGGCATTACCGGTGGATGCGGCAACAATCGTCTCCTCGTGCAGTCGGATTGCTTCCGCGACTACGAGAAATGACGCACGGTCTTTCAACGAGCCGCTCGGATTCAATCCGTCATTCTTCACCCAAAGATTCGGCATTCCGATAAACGCACCAAGGCGATCAACGCGAACAAATGGCGTGTTGCCAACAGCAAATGCAGGGAAAAACTCCCGCTCGACGGCGGAGAACAGATCCCAATCCTGCGGTGACGCGGAGAATCGTTTCTTCAATTCCGCGTAGTCAAACTGCACTTCCAGCACTCCGCACAACGGAATGCCCGGCCTGTACGACGCAGAACATGTTGGACAAAGATAGGTGACTTCATCCCGTTTGTATTCGTTTCCGCACTGCGTGCATTTGTAGAGGAAGGGAATCACCGGGATCATCAATTCGTTCTTATTTGCCATTGAGCTTTGCCACAAATGCTGCATAGAATGCGGCCGCGCCGCTGAGATGCTCCACAGGACATGCTTCATTCGGTGCGTGGGCATAGATCTCGTTGCCCGGGCCGAGACCGATACACGGAATGCCATGCATACCGGCAATCGCAACACCGTTTGTGCTGAAGGTCCATTTGTCGACGAGCGGCTCTTTGCCGAGCACATTACTGTACGCAATGCGTGCATTCTTCAGGTAGTCGGAGTTTTCGTCAAGCACCCAGGTGGGATAATATTTTTCCGTCGGATATACTTTGCCGGTATAGGCAGCTTCCTCGTACATGAGTACAATCACCTCTGCGTCGGGATATCCGGCGCGCTTTGCTGCATCTTTCACTTCCGCTACGGCGCTTTCCTTCGTCTCGCCGTATGTCAGACGGCGATCCAGATGAATGTACGCAAAATCGGAGACGGCACAGAGTGACGGCGATGTTGATTTTGTTTCTGTCACCGTCACCGTTCCCTTGCCGAGGAAGGGATCGGTGTGGAGACGCCCGTTCAGTTTCTCGATTTCCAATGCAATGCGTGCAATCTTGTAGATGGCATTGTCGCCGCGTTCCGGTGCAGAGCCGTGACAACTGACGCCCTTCACCTCCACGTGCATTTCCATTCTGCCGCGATGTCCGCGATAGATGTTCATATTGGTCGGCTCGGTGATCACCACGAGTTCCGGCTTGATGTGTTCTTCACGGATCAGATGCTGCCAGCATAACCCGTCGCAGTCTTCTTCCATCACAGTACCGGTGAAGAGAACGGTGAACTGGTCATTGAGGCCTAATTCCTTAATCATCTTGCCGGCGTACACCATCGACGCCATGCCGCCCTTCTGATCAACGGTGCCGCGCCCCCACACTTTGCCGTCTTCAATCTTCGGCGTGAAGGGATCGAAGTGCCATTGGGACAGGTCGCCCGCATACACCGTATCGATATGGGCATCGAATGCAATGACGCGCGGACCATTCCCGACTCGGCCGATAATGCTGCCGAGACCGTCGATGCGCACTTCATCGAATCCAACCTTCTCCATCTCCTTTTTGATCACCTGGATGACTTCTTTTTCCTTGCTGGAGAATGATTGCGTCCGGACAAGGTCCATCAGGAATCGAGCGGTTTCGCCTTCGAGTTCTTTCGACCGTTTTTGAATTTTTGCATAGAGTTCGTTCATGGTAGTCCTTCAAGATGATTGTGAGATCTGAAAAATTGTGATTCCTCAATGTATCATTGGATATGTCATTCGCGCATGCTTCTGGCGGGAATCCATTTTTTTCTGAATGCCCGGTTAAAGCGTTCGGCCTGACACGCTATTTGGAATGGAACATCATGGCATTCAAGCCGACCATCAAAAATATTAGAATCGCTTCCACAGCTCGGAGGCCAATTCTCTCGAGCGGGCCGCGATGCGCTCTTCATCAACATTGATTTTCAATATCCCATCCTGCATCAACACAACGCCATTCACAATGGTGGTCAACACCGGCACGCTCGGAATGCCGAACACGAGATGGCCGTAGACAGTCTCCTCGTTCAACGGCGTAGGTGCATAGTAACGCAATATTGCAACATCACCCGCAGCACCTTCCGCCAATTCGCCAAGAGGAAGATTCCAGAGATGTGACGCGATTGCCGCATTGGAGGAGAAGAGTGCACCGACGCATTCCATGAAGCCGACCGATGGATCACGGTAACGAAGGTGCTGCGCCCACAACGCGACCCGAAGCTCCTCGCGCATGTTCACGGTCATTGCGTCCGTACCCAAGCCAACTCGGATTCCTTTTTTTTGCATCGCCACGATGTCGGCAATTCCGACTGCATTGTTCATATTGGATTGGGGATTACAAACAACAGAAGTATCGGTCTTCGCAAGAATGTCCATTTCCCGTTCCGTCACGTGGACACAATGGGCTGCAATGGAATCCCGCCCAAGAATATTGAATTTCTGCAGCCTCTCCACCACGCGCAGACCAAAATTCTTTTCGCTGTATTGCTGATCGGATTCCGCTTCCGCCACGTGAACATGAAATCCCGTCTTGAGCGCTCCGGCACGTTCAGACGCGGCCGTGAGCGTCTCATCGGAAATCGTAAACGATGCGTGCAATCCAAACAGTGCACGCAGCAGCGGACCATTTTCCTGCTGACACTTGTGTATAAAGGATTCGTTCTCCTCCAATCCCTGTCGTGCGATTGCTTCCCCGTCGCGATCGGAGACTTCATAGCAGAGGCAACTCCGCACACCGGCTGTCTTTACCGCTTCAGAAATACGTTTCAGCGAACCGGTCACCGCATGCGGACTGGCATGATGATCGATGAGCGTCGTCGTTCCATTCCTGATGGCATCGAGCAGAACGACAAGCGTGCTGTAGTAGCAATCTTCGAGTGTAAGCGCTTTGTCCAGCCGCCACCAGAGATTATTCAGCACACCTGCAAAATCCGAAGCAGGCTCTGCTTTTGCGAAGCCGCGCACCATTGTACTGTAATAGTGCATATGCGCATTGATGAAGCCGGGCAAAATCAATCCGCCGCGCGCATCGACGATCGTATCATAGATGCCTTTGAACTCCTCGACCGGAGCAATGCGGGTGATGCGGCCATCAGTCACCAAGATTCCATATCCTGTGAGGACACGATTCTTTTTGCCGAGTGTGACGATGGTACCATTTTTGATGAGGAGCTCTCGACTTATCATTTCAATACCTGGCATATAGTTGGAAATTGTCTATCCATTTTTCTTGCCAAAGAGAACTCAGAGAAGAATCTTGAGTTCGGAATTCGTAATTCATAATTACTAACTGATGTTACGCAATGGCATCATCCCAATGGTTTTAGGCCGCTCCTATTCCAAAGAATCCCTTCGGGACGGAGCTTAAACACGGTTAGATGATTCGTTCTACAAATAGGTCATCCCTACGGGACCATAATCCCCTCGACGATGTTGGACATAACGCAAATTGACAGAGCTCCGATAGGAGCGAACTGTTTGTAGCAACGTATCCACATCCATTGTCAAGCCCCTAGGGGCGACATGATCTTGGTCTTTGTCTTTTTGTGTAACATCAGTTACGAATTGCTCTCTGTTGCAATCTTTAGTGTTCAATGTTCACAGACTGCTGTCTCTTGCTCAGTGCGCACACGCATTGCAATCGCACCGGCAAAACATTTCTGCGCACACAAAGAACATCCGACACATTTTGCCGGATCGAATGTCGGCACACCGTACCTATCCAGAGCAATTGCTTGATATGGGCAACGGGTGCAATTGCCGCAGTGTTCACAGAAGATGCGGTCTACTGCCGGCAGTTTCTTGACCGCGGAGAGCTGTATAAAATCTGTGATGGGCCGCGGTCGCGCAGAACCAACCAACTCGGAAACAGATTTGAATCCGCGTGCTTCCATCAGAAAGCTCAAGCCGGCATGGAGTTCATTCACAATACCAAGGCCAAACTTCATTACAATAGTACAGAACTGGACCGTTTCAGCTCCGAGCGCCAGAAAATTTGCAGCGGATTTGTAATCCATCGGCCCACCGTTGCCGGAGACCACGACGCCCATCGTCGAAACTTTGGCCAGCGTGAGATTGCTGATCGGAAGTACTCCTTCTCCCGACATCCCGACCACCACTCCTTCTTCCCACGGCGCACCGGCGCGCTCGCGAAATGCAAGTGTCGGAAAACTGTTGGCGAGCGTAACGCCCGCCTTCTTCTGCGGATACTTCGCAAACACTCCACGCACGGCTTCCATGATTGGATGAATCGACGTCACGGCCGCCGTCAACTTAAAGAGTTTTGGAACGTCCGGATCGGAGATTTCCATCACCCAATCAATGATCTTTGCGGAGAGTTCGGCATCTTGCGAAACAACGTCCCCTTTGGTCCCATCACCGCCCTGAGGGCAGGAGAGGCTGTATTCAACACCCATCGCTCCGGCGCGTTCCAGTTTCTTAGTGTTCGATTGCCAGACGCGTTTGTCGCTCTCATCATTTCCCGTCACCGGTCCGCCGGTGGATGCTATGGTTAATCGATCGGGAAATTCTTTGACAAGCATTCCGACTTCCCTACAGACGCGGTCGAGCTGATGACCGGAGACGTTGTCACAATTGCCGTACGTTTCCGGCGCAAAGACGACCATGTACTCGCCCGGAATATGAATCGGGACATTGTCGAAGGCCGTCTTCATCACGCCGCCAGCCCATCCGGATTCGTACGCTTTCTTCATCTGATCATACCCGTCCGAATGGGGCGCCGCGGAAAGAAGAAATGGCGAACGAATTTTCCGTCCGAAAAAATTCGCCTCAATGGAGACAGGTCGCTGCTGTTTGCCATCCAGAATCACGCGGCTCTTCACTTTGGTCTCTGCGTTGGGAGCCTGAGCTCCGCGCAATGCAGCATCCACATGAGCAGCAGCGTTCTTTCCTGACGCCACGGCCTCAACGACCGTCGCTGCACCGTGCACCATATCGCCGGCAAAGAAAATCCTGTCATGCTTGCGCACCGGAATGCGAGGCCTGCTTCCGATCGCCATGATGACGATATCGAAGCGCCGTAGCACCGGAGTTTCCGATTTGTCCTCCACGAAATTTGCAGCAAGAGGAGCTTTCCCTTTCGGCAGCATCATCCGAACCGTTTCCACACCGGTAATGGTACGTCCTTTGAAGGCGATGCTTTTCACTTTCGTGCAGGCAGAAACATCCACGCCGTGTTCCAGAAGAAGATCGCGCTCATACTGCGTGAGCGGCATATGCTCCTGCTTCCGCCGGTAGAGCAATTCGACGCTTTGCGCACCACAGGCGCGCGCAGTGGTGGCGCAATCGACCGCAATGGCTCCGCCGCCGACAATGGCAACACGCTTCCCTTTCACATTAATATTCTTCTGATTCTTAAGATAGTGCTGCCAAGAGATCGCATGGTCTTCTCCGGAAATTCCAAGCACGATCGGCTCATCAAGACCCGACGCGACCACCACAGCATCAAATTTTTCTTTGCCAAGAAGCATCTCAGGATCAGCGGCCTTTTTCCCAAGCCTAAATGTGACCGCGCCAAGATCTTTCAAAAACTTAATATCGGATTGAAGCACTTTTTTGTCCAGCCGTGTGTCGGGGATCAGGTTGCACATGCCGCCGGCAATTTTTTCCCGATCATAGATGGTAACGCCATATCCGCGCTGCGCAAGAACAGAAGCGGCGCCAAGTCCTGCCGGACCGGCTCCCACAATAGCGACACGCAGTCCATTTGCATCTGCCTTCTTGAATGAAGGCAATCCAATCTTTTTTGCCTTTCTGATAATCGCCGCCTGAGCGGGAGGAATTTTGACTGCACTGCCGAAGGTACGATGGACACACGCCTGCATACAAAGATTATCCGGACAGACCGCGCCGCACACACCGCCGAGCGGATTCGCCGAGTAAATGAGTCCGGCGGAGCGCGTGAAATCTTGCGGAGCACCCACTTTGATCGCCATGAGGAAATCAGCCGGCGAGCAATCGACCGGACAGGCTTCCTTGCATGGTTTCTCTTCGCAGTATTCACATTTGAGGACTTCTGCTCTGAGCTGTGCGTCGGTGAAGTATGGTTGTTTCTTTGTCATGTTCTCTTGAATAGAAAAGAACTTTGCGATGACGAACAATACGGAGCGCCGGTCGCTAGACCGGCATCATGCATCCAGATCGGTAGTAAGTCATCCTAAAAAAATTCCTGTTTGACCGGTGTTGCTCTCATTCCGCGATGGTTTGGACAGGCAGGAATCCCGAGGGGATGCCCTTGGCATACCTGTCCTACCACAAACATATTTTTTTACCAGGCGATAGAGAGATCACACTCTTTTGCACTACCCTTTTAGCAATCTTCTCTATGGCATCTGTGCTCTCTGTGCCAATTTTTTTCTGACGACATATTCTCACCCAGGTTTCGCATATCGCAATTTCTCCGCCGACATAACGATCAGTTCATTTGTCGCAGGAATTGCAAAATCCGGTTCCACCTTATGATTCTGAATAGCGGAAAGTGCATCCTTGATAGCCAGCCATCCGGAGAGTGCCAACATGAATGGCGGCTCACCGACGGCTTTGCTGTTGCGTATAGTTCCGGGTTGCGGCACATCATCGAGCAACTGCACACGGAAGTCTCTCGGAATGTCTCTCACGCTTGGTATCTTGTACGTATCCGGTGAATGGGTCAGCAGGTTTCCTTTTGCGTCCCAACGGATTTCTTCTGTGGTGCACCAGCCGAGTCCTTGAACATATCCACCTTCGACCTGTCCGATGTCGATCGGCGCATTCAGCGAATCGCCTGCGTCATGCAGAATGTCTGCGCGAAGAATTGCATGCTGCCCGGTCAGAAGGTCAACCTCTACTTCAGTCACCGCCATGCCGAATGCATAATAATAGAATGGCTTCCCCCATCCTTTGATCTTGTCCCATCCGATATTCGGTGTTGCGTAGAATCCTGAAGCACTCAAACTGATGCGGCGAAGCTTCATCTGCACCATGGCGTCTGCAAACGACATGGAACGCTCCGGATGTCTTGCATCGAAAATATTATTGCCTGCAAAGACGATGTTCTCTTTCGCCGTGGGTGCATCGGCGTTCTTTTCGCTGAACAACTGCGTCATTCCATCCGCAACACGATCCTTGATCGCAAGAACTGCATTCCTCACCGCCATGCCATTCATGTCTGCACCGGAGGACGCAGCGGTCGCCGAAGTGTTTGGGACTTTGGATGTATTGGTCGCATTGACTTTCACGGCTGTCGGATCAATGCCGAATTCCAGCGCGGCAATGCTCTGCATTTTGGTATTGAGCCCCTGCCCCATTTCGATGCCGCCATGATTGACGAGAACGGTACCATCAAGATAGACCATCACCAACGAACCGGCTTGATTCAAAAATGTAGTAGTGAAAGAGATACCAAACTTCACCGGTGTCAAGGCGATGCCGCGTTTCAAGAATTCATTTGTCAGATTAAATTTTGTGATCGCATCTCTGCGTCCATAATAGTCAGACGACTTGACTATCCGATCATAGATTGTGTAGAGACGATTATGCTCTACTATCTGGCCGTAGTGCGTGATATTCCGGTCTTCTATGCCGTAAAAATTTCTGTGACGGATTTCAAGTGCATCTTTGCCAAGAAGACGTGCAATGCGGTCGATGATTGTTTCCATCGCAGCAATTGCCTGCGGACCGCCGAATCCCCGAAAGGCAACATTGGAAGGAAGATTCGTTTTCCAAACACGTGCAAGAATGGACATGTGCGGCACATAGTATGCATTGTCTGCATGGAGCATTGTTCGCTCCATGATTGCAAAGGATAAATCTGTCGCCGCTCCGCCGTCGCTGTTGAATTCGAACTTGACCACCTGAATATATCCTTCAGCATCAAAGCCGGCCTCATATCGTGTGAGATAACGATGCCGTTTGCCGGTCATGATCATGTCATCATCGCGGAAGAGGCGGATCTTCACGGCGCTGCGCGTTGCGTGACTTAGGAGCGCAGCCCAGCAGGCGGTATGATTCGCTTCAGTTTCTTTTCCGCCGAATCCGCCGCCGATGCGCCGGACTTCCACCACCACATCGTTTCGTTTGAGGCCAAGGACTTCAGCAATGAGGGCTTGCGTTTCCGCGGGATGCTGTGTGGAACTATAAACGGTCATTTCGTTCGCTTCGCCCGGGACGCACAAACAGACTTGCGTCTCCAGATACCAATGTTCCTGAGCACCGGTTTGCAACTCTCCACGGATTACATGCGGTGCGGTTTTCAACGCCTCGTCCGCATCGCCACGCTGCATCGTTCGCGGCGGACCAAGAAGCGCATCTCTTGCAATTGCAGTCTCTATGTCCAGAATTGCCGGAAGTATTTCATATTCGATCTTGATTCCTTTCTCCGCCTCACGGCATTGCTCTTCAGTCTCTGCTGCAATCAGAAACATAGCCTGTCCGATGAATGTCACTTCGCCATCCGCAAGACAAGGCTCATCTTTTACCACCGGACCCATTTGGTTGTGTCCGGGGATGTCTATCGCTGAAAGAACAGCATGGACGCCGGAAATTCTTTTCGCTTCTTCGATATCGAAGGAAAGAATTCTTGCATGCGCGTAGGGGCTATAGACCACCTTGCCGATCAGGAGTCCGCCCTGCACGGAAAGATCGTCGATGTACGCGGCCTCGCCGGTGACATGTTTTTCAGCACTATCGTGTTTAAGAGACATAGAAAATAATATTAGTATTGCTCAACGTGTTGAAAGAAATAGATCTGCCACAGTCCAGAGGATCTCGAATGGTGCCGCAGGCATCATTCGGAAGAACACAGCGCATCAGAGCCGCAACCAAAACCGACCCCACCCCAACCCTCCCCTTTCAGGGGAGGGAGTGAAATCGTCGCTCTCAGAAAATAGTCTCTCTCCCCCTGTCCAAAGGATCCTCCGGAAAAGGGGGAGAGTCGGAGAGGGGGTCGATTGACCGACACGCAGGATAAATTAGTGCATGTGCTTATGAAAATAATCTTGCTGAAATTATAAGATGCGTATTACTGTGTTGACATCCAGAATTTTAGAATCAGATTGCGAGCTGCCACGAGCCGGAAATCAGCTCCTGCACGCGCATCCGTGATGGGCGCAAAATCATTCTTCACGAGTTCCGCCGCCGCCTCTACCACCGAACGCGACCATTCTTTACCCTGCAACTGCCGTTCAACACTATGTGCACGCTTTGTGCGATCCGCCAGCCCTCCAAATGCGAGCGTACAGCGGGCTACGCGATTGTGATCATCCAACCGTACTGCAAAACCGCCGCTGACGGTGGAGATATCCAGGTCACGCCGTTTTGACACCTTGAAAGAACGTACGGAAGTCGATCGCACCGGACGAGGAAGGATGATGGCAACAATCAACTCGTCGGGTCGACAGGCAGTACGCCGGTAGCCGGTGATAAATTCATCGATCAGGATCTCTCTTGAGCCATCGACATTTTGTACACGCACTCTCGCGCCGTATGCCATCAGAACCGGCAGCGTGTCGCCGATGGGAGACGCGGAACCAAGATTACCGCCAAGTGTCCCGAGATTCCGAATTTGTTTTGATCCGAAAACATCTAGCATTTCTTCCAAAGCGGGATAGTCTTCTTTTACCAGAAGTCGAACCTCATTCAATGACAGCCCGGCGCCGAGAATCAGGGATTCGTGCGAAGAAACGACTTCCTTCAATTCACGCACCGCTGAGACATCCAAAATCTCTTCGAGCAATTCATGTTTCTTCGTGATTCTGAGCGCCACATCGGTTCCGCCATTAACAACAAGGACGGATGGCGACTGGCGCCGAATGTCGAGCGCTTCCTGCAGTAGTATTGGACGGTGATAGGTTTGTTGAATCGTATTAAAGTAAAGTGATTCTTTCGGAATGCGCTGCAACAACGCAATGGTGGCAGCTTCATTCCGTGAAAAATGATCTTCCCTGTTCGGCAGCGACGTCGCGGAAATAGCTGCGCTGACAATCGGGCGATACCCCGTACAGCGGCAGAGGTTCCCGACGAATGCATCCTCAATCTCCGTTTGCGTGGGAGCTATTTCCGATTTATAGAGCGCAAACAGCGTCATCGTGATCCCGGGTGTACAGAATCCGCATTGACTGCCATACGCATCTATCAATGCCTGTTGGACAGGATGAAGCGTCCCGTCGGAATCCTTTAGATTCTCAACCGTAATGACCTGTTTCCCATGAACCATCGGCAACAGGACGAGACAGGAATCAATAGCCATGTAGTGCATTTTGCCGTCAGAACAGAGTTCACCGAGAACAACGGTGCACGCGCCGCAATCGCCTTCAGCGCAGCCTTCTTTGACACCTTTATGGTTTGGGAGATTTCTGAGGTACGTAAGGAGCGTAGTGGTAGGGCTAACCCCAGAAGAGGACGACGGGTCGATGGTGACAATTCGGCCGTCTAAAAGAAACGAAATGTGCGATAACATACTGAGTTCCGATCTTTTCGATACAGCCCATATATAATATGGATTTTACACTCGAAATTCAAGGGAAAAGAGGGCAAATTGAAAGATGCAAGGCACGAATGCATGAAATGACGATACAAGAGAAACTACCGATTCATGCCGGGGCGGCGCTGTATCATTTCCACTATCACTCCGTCCGGAAAGTTCTGACCGTATTGTCCCGAATTGTTGGTCTGAACTATAAAAGGACATCAGCATACGATGTCTTTTTCACCGCCGATACCTGCGGAAAATCGATTTGATTAGTCCTTCAGAATTTGTATATTTTATTATTGGACGCTTAGCTCAGCTGGTTTAGAGCGCCTGCCTTACAAGCAGGAGGTCGCTGGTTCGATCCCAGCAGCGTCCACTGGATTCCCTGCTTTTAATGTGTTTGAAATCACGCTTGTGCCTAATTTGTGCCCACCGAACATTGACCTATTGGCAACCTCGCCAAGAGTCATCCCGAATTACGCAATGAGAGTCTAACGGCTTGTCACGTTTTTGGTAATGATGCTTGCGACTAATTGTGACCAGTGCGGTGATCCAGCTGGCAAAGAAAGGCAAAGCTGTTGAGTTCGCTATCATTGGGCAGGCAGTGCCCAACGAGCCCGCTTCGGTTCCCTCAGCCGACTCGAATAGCCTGAAGGCGATACTTCTGCAGTGTGTAAAGGATGCTACGGAATTGATTCGGGATTCGGGGATTCAATTGGGGAGTGATGAGTTGCAGAAGCTTGCGACAACGCTGTCTATTCAGAAGGCAAAGAATGCAGCATGAACAGACATCTGATGGTTGATGCACTATTTTGGCGTTCACAGCAGAGAATCGAAAACTTTAGGTAGCAGGGTGCTGCGGAAAATGCAGTGTCCCATCGCACGTGATCGCTATCCTTTGATATAATATGACCGAACAGTTGAATTGCTTCATATATCGCAGCGATTCACTGTTCAGGTATATTGGGTAATCTGACCTCTTGTCATGAAGGCTTCTACTTCTCTCGCGGCTTCATACCACCGCTTTTCTCTATTCACTTTTGACATAGCATAAGAGTGATGGTGTATCCACGTCTGATCTGTGTCCGGCGGAATGGAGAGATGTTGCTGAGCTACAAGTTCATTAAACTTATTTTGGATTGTTGTCCCCAAAAAGACAATCAGGCGTGGCCGGTGCCTATCGAATCCAAGCATTTTCAATTCATCTTCCATACTATTAACCCTCAATGGTAAGTTTGCAACCCCAATCATATAGATATAGCAAGGTAGGTGAATTGTTCGAGTGTAGCAAGGGCATTCACCACTCAGGATTAGTACCCATGCACAGCAATGTGTGCGGGTGTTTAAATAAAAAGCAGCCTCAATGATGGGGCTGCTCTTTTTTTCTCCAATTGTATCTGGCACGACCACGAATAATAGCGGTCGGGTTGATTGTGTCAAATAGCATTCTGTCTAAAACCGCGGCGCCATACCGCGCGGATGGAAAGCGTATCGCTGATGTTGGTAGTTGGGTCGCCGTCGACCAGTAGCAGGTCTGCGCGAGCTCCGGGAACTATGCGGCCTCGATCGGTAAGACCGAACCGACGCGCGGGGGTAGCGGTAGCTGCTCGGAGCGCTTCGATTGGAGTCAACCCTGCCGCCACCAACAATTGCAGTTCGTGATGCAAACTTGCACCGTGCGCAAGCCCACCGAGACTGGGAATAGGCTCCGACACATCACTCCCCGCCAGAATGTCTACCCCCGCTTTGTAGAGAACCATTACGCTTGCAAAAGCATCGTCAAGCTTACCTTTTGGGTAAACGTCCATGCTGCGAGAAAGGGCATCGAGCCACGTTTGGTCAAGTCTCGATCTTACACGTTCGTCAGAAGCCAGTGCGGATGCAGTATTGCCAACAGCAGAGGAGATCGTTACTAAAGTGGGGATAACAAACGCCCCGGATGATGCAATGGCTGAAACAAATTCGGTGGTAGCCTGTTGGTCAAAAAACATATGCGCCAACCCATCGACTCCTGCAGAAATCGCTCGCTTCCCACCTTCCATCGTCGTCACATGAGCAATCGCCATTTTATCAAATCGATGAGCTTCCTTCACTGCCGCAATAAGGGTCTCTTCATTTAGTATCGGAAGTCCGGGGAATCCAACACAAGACCCATCCTCAATAAAGATCTTGATGTAGTCGGCTCCTTCCGCGACTTGTTTAGCTACAAATCTGACTGCCTCGTCAGGGGTCGAGACAAATGGATAGCGGTAGAAGAAACGTAGAAGCAAGTTACTGCTTGAACTCATGTATTGAGTTGGGTGACCTCCCTTAGGGGTTATACCCATCCCAGGGGAACGCAAATCTGCTATATCGTTCCGTTCAGCAATTTGTTTGCGCTCCTTATGTGACCAGCGACCGTTCATTTCCAGTTCTGTTGTAACACCAAACGACAGCGCGTCATGCAAACCGTTTAGGTCGGTATGGACATGGGAGTCGATCAGGCCCGGCAGCAGTGTTGCACCGTGGGCATCAATGACGTTTGCCCCGGTTGGCGCTATGCCACCAACAGAATGGATTTTCGCTCCGTCGATCACGACTGTCTGGTCTTCGATGACGCGTTCCCCATCGAAGATCTGTGCGTTGGTTATTGTAGTAATAATAGTCGTTCTTCCTTTTGATGTGATTGAAAAGGACCTCAGCAATCTATAGAGTTAGACGTTTATGCCTGTAATATATTGTAATTAATACTATAGGAATTTCGACTGTTCACCCCTCTTTGAGATTTGATCTGATGCACAATTCGCGTAACATCGCTATCTGTTTTTTTGTGCCCCAACGGATGATATGTCTTGGAATATCTGAGCAAAATCAACATTGACGATTTTTCCGGGCATAAGAGAAGAACAACGAAAGGTCTCTTATGTCCAACACAGTCAACGCGATACTCGATAGCCAAGACGTACCCAATCATGTCCTCTACTCCCTGCTATACTTCATTCACCACGAACGACCTGACGTCGAGATCGACATCAATGCACCGATTGACCAGATCGAAGAATCTTATCTGGTGATGGCCGCTGTTTTGGTTGAACTGTGCCTTGGAATTGATGTACCGGATGCATTGCCCACAGATCGATCTCAGACATTCGTGCAACTCGCGGACGCGATGCGAACTCTGCCCAAGCGTGGGGAATACTTATGGCCTTGCCTGGGGAATATGATGGCCCTCAACAGAATGAACAAATTCTATCAGCAATAGAGGAATAATAATATGAGTCCAATGGATCAAAACCAATCCTATAAAGACTTTACTAATCGTTTCAAACTATTAATCATCATCAGCTCAACTGCTCAAATAAGTAAGCGATGTCGTTCTTGAAGAGTTACCGGCGGGCAGAATGATTGAAGTGGACTTTATGTAACTTAACTGAACTACAGATGTCCGTTTTTCATTTCTTGAATCGACGCTGACCAAAACATTCGCGCTTCCAACAAGCTTCATCGAAATTGTTGAATTTGAAAAACTGACTGTGTTCGTACCATGCTCAATGCTCATGCTTGTTGAAGGCAGAACCGTTGCCGATACCAGAGCACTCGCCTTCGTCTGCGCTTGCGCTTCTTCAAATCCGGCTCCGATCATCAAAGCAGCCATTGTCAGTATCATTGTTATCGTTCTCATGACTATAACAAGTCCAAGAACGATGCCAGCAGCGCTTCCCGTGGCGCCCGAAGTGGCACCACGGTAAACAGTTATATTTTATAGGCTTACAGTGATGAGGATGTTTTGAGACTATGGATGTGGCCTGAGCTGTTTTGTAATTTCTACACTATTCCTCTGATCGGAGCTTTCGAAGTACCCTCAATGCCTCTTCCCTGCTTGGATAGATCCCAAGATAGACCTGGTAGTTGGTTTTGCCACCAGTCTTGAGTTGTTCGACTCTGGGCGCAATATTCTGTGCGAGCGCTATGCGGTGAGCCTCCAGATTCGCGCTTTTCTGATCCGTCCAGGTTGAGAGGACTATTTTGAAGCCTTTTGGTTTTGCACTGGCCACAATTTGGTACATGTCTGCCGATGCTTTTGGCAATGCAAAAATGATGTCGGGCTTCTGCGTCGTGTCGTCAGTTTTCGTTGATGGAGCAACCACTGCCGTCCTCTTCAACAGAAACTCCATGCCGCTCACATAGTCACCATCACCGGTCGCATGGATTGTGAATTCGCGCAATGGCGGCTCTGAGACAGCTTTGAGAATTTGCATCTGCATGGAATCCACCCACGCCACGTACGACCCGGGAGGAATGCCCATCAAATAAAATGTACCATCGGAGAAAACACGAACAGATTTCTGAATTCTTCCGTCACTTGACGCAACATGAATATCAAGGCCGGGAGTTGGTGCCGACCGATCTCCGCTTCGCATAAGCACGGAACCATCAAGAACGCCGGTCATCATGAATGGAATATCGATCGGTTTGTAAACATCCGGTTCCGTCATGACGGAGAATGATGTTGCAACCGGCACCAAAAGAGGATTGGTTGCGGAAATCTCAACAAGGTTCACGGCGTAGCGCGTGTACGGCAGTAGCTGCCACGCATGGACGATACCCGGATCGTTGAAATCAAGCATCGCCGCCTGTCCCATGCCGACACCGAGATCGCCGACAGGTGATTCATCCGCATCGTACACTCCGTTTCCGTTTTTGTCAACGAATCCGCGGAGGGTCATGGCGCCATGCCCCACCGATTCCAGAGTGTATGGAATTACCTGACGACGACGGCTGTCGTACCCAATGCTTCCCCGCACATTCTGCGTTGCATTCCATTCTCCATTCGCGTATGTCATTGACGTCGTGGAGCGAGTCACATCAAATTCATAAATGAATTGCAGGCTTGCACTGTTCTGATTACGAAAGATGTCTCTCGAAAAAGTACATTGGATTCTTCCCTGCGGTGTGATATTGCTCGATACATCGAGACGGAAATCCGACAGGCCTTTGCGTTCAGTATTGTAGTTCGCTGAAGACCCGAAAAGAATATTGGGTGTAAGGCGCGCCAACATTCCATGCGCCGGAATCGAATACATCATGGCTCCGGCGATGACCGGTTCCCGTATCGTTCCGCTCAGATCACGCCGGATTTCCGAATAGCGGTACTCCAGCGAGGCGTTCAGCACTCTGTACCACATCGTTCCTCCGATCACGCCCATGGTTGTCGCACCCTGCGAAAAATTCTGGCGGCTGGCCTGGAGACGAAAATTTACCGGCAACGCAGCCAGCGTCATCGGAAGAGACGCCATGGATTGTATTTCCGTCGTGATCGATGAAGGATTGTAGAAGGAATTTTTTTCGTAGGAGATCAACGAAGCACTCACCGATGCCTGCGACGCATACACTGCTCCAATATCGGCCCGATACGACACGCGCGATGCAGCTTCCAGGGAAACAATATAGTTCTCCATCAACCACGAGGATGCACCGATTGTATAGACCGCCAGTCGAGAGAGAGAATCGCCGACATATTCCATTCCCGTCTTAAGCGTCAGCCATGATGTTGCACCCCATGCCACGGAGGAATGAATGAGACGGTCGTTGCTGCCCCGCGCGACACCGGCATCCACCACGTAATTAACTTCACCGGGTGGAAGAAAAGTGAATGGTATTTGCACCCGTTTCTGTTCTTCACTGATTTCCCCGTTCGGGCCGTAGCGCCGGATGGTGTAGTACGTCGTGCCGTAGGTCAACGGAATGGTAAACCGGCAAGTTCCCATCGCGTCGGCTTTGGCTACACCGGCCAGACGCTCGTTGACATACAATTCAACTGTCCAATCAGGCAGTGCGTTCTCTTGAATCTGATAGGATTGGAATAAAATCCGTGGCTGCAAAGGCTCGTTGGTCACCTGCACACCTTTATACATTTGACCTCGAATGCTGCCGGCAAACAGATCACCGGTCATGACCGTGCTGATATATGGACTATCGTCGATAGCATAACGCCATCGCCCTTCTTCCGTGAAAGTGGAAGACGCGTGAGTGGAAAAACTTCCGGTTGTTGCGAGCTCGAGATCACCGCCTGCAAGAATACCGCCGATTCGCGTGTCATAACCGTATGCCCGATACGATTTGGTTCCCACTGCCATCAGAGAGTAATCCAAAAAACCGCCATCGAGCATTTCTCTTCGTCGCGGATAGAGCAATGGAGGCTGTTCAAGCGGCTCCGATAGATTATTGAGACGACGTTCGCGCCGCTCACGTTCATGATCGAGCACGATGGGCAACTCCTCTTCTGTCTCAAGCGCCAGAGTCAATTGCTGCATATCGATGTTGAAACGAAGGCCGAACAGCCGCTGCCAAAGTCCCGGGGTCAGATAGATGTCCAATCCACTCTGCAAAATATTCCCCGGATGCAATGCAAAGGAGACTGTATCCACCTTTGCCGACAATCTGTGGGCATCTATATAATATGGCCGGGATTCTGTCACATAAAATCCGGAGACACGCGTTCCAGTGCTGTCAATCCGGCATTTCACCTTGAAAAGACGGAACAACTCCATCACCGGCAAATATTCTCCCTGCTCCGTATGGAGAGCGGTAACAACGGTATTGACGAGCCCGGAAGAGTAGTTGAAGGTAAGATAGTATTCCTGACCGGAAGCATCGGTGGTCTGGCCCAGTAATGCGGTTGAGAGCAGGCTGCTGAAAAGACAGCATATCCACAATAACCGTCGAGGGGAGAAGAATCCTGTCACGGCAGCGTGAAGCCGATCTTCTTGGTTATGGTAGGTAGTTGCACAATCTGATTCGCCGGAATGTCGGTGCGATCAGTCTTGAAAGTTATTTCCGCCATATATTTTCCCGGTTTCAGTTTGGACCTGTCAAACCGCGCAAACTTGTTCATCGAAAAATAGATCCCCACGGTCTCTTTCGCTTCGTCGACAACTGTCCCTTCTTCATCACGCACGACACTAGTGATCGTACCAAAATAAGGGGCCGTTCCCGATTTCTCTGTGCGCCACAGAAGCCGGACAGATGCGGAGTCCAATTGGAGGGTTGGATCCTTCACTTCAATGCTTGTAGTGACCGCGCCTTTACTGTAAAGAACAGTCGTGATTTGTTCAAACAAAATGCTGATTTGCGTGGTAATTCCTGAACTGACGGTATCGACTCGCTTCGCTTGAGCCTGCGCCCCGGTGACGATGCGTGACCAGTACACACCGTCCGGCAAATCCTGCGGAGGCTGTACACTCATTCGTACAATCTGCTGTGCTCCGGACGGCAGCACAAACCTTCTCGGAAATCCTTTGCTCCATGGACCAAGAGAATAGTTTCGCTCCGCGGTGGTGTCTGCATACTGCATAGACATTTGACCGGCCGAATCCGAAGCCGGATATCCGAAGCGAAAGGCAATCGAAATTTCCTGCGGTTCATCGGATTTGTTCTCGACGATAAACGTCCCGAAGCGGTTCGCGGTAGTCATGAACAGTGCGGGAGGCGACACCGAGACTTGTGCTGCTGCGGAAGCGAATGAGGAAACAATGAGCACAACCAAAAGTCGAGTACGCATGATCAATTTCCAGATTGGGTGCGAACAAAGAGGGTAATCGAACCGTGATAGATGCCGGCACGCTGTACCGGCGTTGGAGATACCGTTCCCCCGATCCAGACATAAATATTTTGGCGTGCTTGCACGGAAAGCAACAGCGGACGCCGTGGATCAAAAACGACGCGTGACGACGATTCGTCCTTCGTTGACCAAGCCGCGCTGCGCTCATCGAAAGCAATTGGAACAGCGTCCGATCCCGCAGTACTCGTAAATGCAGACGGCAACACCACTGTCACCAATACTTGTACATCCTTTTCGGAATGAATGACAAATTTCGCAGCACCGCTGCCGAGCGACGTTAGCTCTTTTACCCTGCCGCCGAAATCCGTCCCAAAGGAAAGATCATTGAGCTTCACGACGGACAATCCCGTTTGGGCCTGTGCCGTGAGTACAGAAATCGCAGCGAGAAAAATTGTGTTAAGAATTCTCATGGCGCTGTCACACTTATCTGGACGATGCCGGAATAGAATCCCGCCCGTTGTTGTGGCGTTGCAGTTACTTTACCACCGACCCACACATAGAGATTCCCATCGGTCCCGGTGTTCGCATCCCCTCCCGTGACCGACGGAAATGCAGCTGCTGAGGCAGATTGCGCCAGAGTATTGTAGAGTGGAAGCAATGGTGTGAACATAAGCGCGTTGCCGTTGTACTGAAGGCTTGCGGGCAAATTGATCGTGACCTGAACTCCCGTTGTGCCGCTTCCGAAAATCTTGAACATCGCGGACGTACCGGACACCGGGTTTACAATAATCGATCCGCCAACGGGGACTGTCCCAAAAGAAAGATCTGTCAACTTCGTAATATTAAAATATGAAGTCACGGAAAAAGATCCGTTCGCCACCGCAGAAGCCGATTCCTGCGCTTGACCTTGAATGAAGGTCGACAGCAGAAAGATTACTGTGAGAGTGCCTTTGCGCATGTGTTTAATGTAGGAAGAGAATCGATCATTTTCAATTAATCGGGAGGAAACAAAAAAAGGGCTGTCTTTCGATAGCCCTTCAAGCAAAAAATCTAGAAAATTTATGGTTGCGTAAAGCTGACAGTAATAACTCCGTTGTATTGCCCCGTTGGTTGACCCGAAGTTGCTGTCACACCACCACCAACCCAAACAAACAAAGCACCAGTTCCCGATGTGTTTACAGAAGGCATTGCACCGGATGTTGGTACCCAATATGTTGAAGCTGCTTGATTGTTTAGCGTATTGTAGCTTGGCGCTGTCGCATTAAACTGAAGGTTATCTAGTGAAGTGTTCACCAAATTTGCAGGCGGTGTAACTGTTACTGTTGTACCTGCATTTGCTGCTCCCGCTATGGTGAAAAGTGGGACATTGGCACCCTTGGATAGAACAGTTACTGTTCCACCCTGCGGAACGTTACCCAAAGCCAAGGTTCCAGTTGCACCAATTGTGAGTGTTGCGTTGACGTTTGCCGTTGCGGAAGCAGTCGTGCTTTGACCGAAAGAAACGGCAGAGACAGCCATCAGCAAAACGGCGACAACGAGAAGATTTTTCATGATGTACTCCTTGAAGAAGTTAGTGAATTGTGTGATTGATGTGTGAAGTTTAGTTTTCGTGTCTTATGATAACTATTAGATGTCAAGAAGAGTGCCAAAGTTTAATGCCATTTTCGCACCAAAACCGCTTATAATGCTCAAAGCGAGAGTAACATTCTGAAACGGTGGTAAAAAAGTGAGATTCCATTTCATATTTTGCAGCATCTTCCACTTTGCGATCTGTTGCCGGTTACGCTGACCGGTACCCAGCGAGACGTACCTCCTTTTAGAAGCGTGGTTAAACTTGCGCAAATGTTCGATGAATGTCTGTGATACTACGCACAATGCTGGAATAGCCAATATCTAGTTCAGTCTTGTTTTCAGGGGCCAATCAATGCCCCGGAAAAAGATAAAAGCCTCATAAGTTATTACCCTATGAGACTTTATCCTGTACCAAAGGTCGGACTCGAACCGACACCCGGGGTGAACCGGACTGGATTTTGAGTCCAGCGCGTCTACCAATTCCGCCACTTTGGCTCTTTTTTGAGCCTTACTGCCTGCTTTCTTCTTCCATAGCCGACATTTGGGTCACTAGTGGTTCTTGGAGAGCCACATGAGTGAAATGCCCATCTGGTATCTGGGCACAAATCAATGTATAGTTTTTTTTCTTTTGAATCAATAGTTTTTAGAACGCAATGAGATCGATTTGGCTCTTCCCATTTTTTTAATCGTGGGTCATTTTTCTTTCAGAACTTTTATGGTTGCCATATTATCTATCTCGGCAACGACTTCTTTTCCATCACTCAGCCGCACTGCGTAAAATTCGATATCGTCATCGTTGCTTATGGCCAACCTATACACATCATAGCCGTTTATGGCAATACTCGTAAAAGTATGTCCATCCGGATCCAAACAGATAATAATAATTATCCGAGTTTGCGACAAACTTGGTTGTCGTAAGACCAAAGTATGACAGGGGAATTTCTCTCAGGAGTCTTTCCGGATTGTAAGGGATTGGTGCAAAGAGTTAACAGGATGTTGAAAAAGTCAGGAAATTGTCATTGCGAGGAGCGAAGCGACGAAGCAATCTTTGTAATTTGAGCAAAATACAAGAATGCCTGCCTACCGTGAACTTGATTTTTCAGCGCGAACTAAATGGATCTCGGAAAGACAAATTTTCTTCGTCTTTAAGAAGTTTCCATTCGTAATTCCTACTCGTCCAGTACCGCACGCAGTCTCAGCAGCAACTCTTGCCGGGTATACGGCTTCTGAATAAATCCCCTCGCCCCTGCCTCGAGAAGCATGGCCTTCACGTCGGGTTCTACAAATCCACTCATAAATAGCAGCTTCACTTCAGGATTAATTTCTTTCATTGCCTTAAAAACATCCATTCCCGTCAATCCGGGCAGCCCCATATCGGTGAGGACGAGTGCAATCTCTTCATGATGCATCTTGTACATCTCTACTGCCTGCAATCCGTCTTGAGCCTCGTACACCTGATACCCCTGGGATTCAAGTGTGAGATGCCCCATCTCCCGAAGATATTCTTCATCTTCCACCAAAAGGATGATCTCTGTTCCTTCAATTTCAAGAGAATCCTCCTGGCTTTTGATGATCTGCGGTATCTCGCTCTCCTGCGGGACAGGGAAATAGAGATGGAATGTTGTTCCTTGGCCCAACACGCTCTCCACGTCAACAAATCCATGATGGGCCTGAACAACGCCGAACACCACGGACAGGCCGAGTCCGGTTCCCTTACCCATCTCCTTTGTGGTAAAGAATGGATCGAAAATTTTTGACCTTATTGCTTCTGTCATTCCCTCACCGGTATCGCTCACTTGGAGGCAAAGATATGAGTCCATCTCTGCCGACGGAAATTGCTCCCGCAGTTCTGCACCATTCTTTTTCATTACCGCAAGAGTAATGGAACCTCCGTTGGGCATTGCATCGCGCGCGTTCACACATAGATTGAGAAGTGCCTGATGGATCTGCGAACGATCAGCAGAGATAAATGGAATCTTCTTCTCTATGACCTCCTTGAAGATTATGGTTTTGGGGAATGTCTGTTGCAACATGGAAAGAAGCTCACGCAGCAATTCGACAAGATTTAACGGTCCAAAAGCCACATCTGATTTTCGCGCGAATGTGAGAATTTGGCGCACGAGCGCCGCTCCACGCTGGATGGCATTATTGATAGCGGCAAGGCTTTCATCCCTTTTGTGCGGAGATATTTTGGCGTTTTCCAAAAAGGACGCATATCCCATAATGATATTGAGAATATTGTTAAAATCGTGCGCAATGCCCCCTGCGAGTGTGCCGATGCTCTCCATTTTTTGCGACTGTAGCAGTTCTTGTCTGAGTTTTTTTTGCTCGGTGATATCATCCGCAATACCCACCAAAGCAATCGCTTTCCCCATCTCGTCAAGAACGACGGAGGTGGAGAGGGAAATGGGAAATTCTGTCCCATCCTTCTTCCTGTTAATGATTTCTCCCTGCCATCCGCTTTTGATCGTCGTGGTGACTATCTCTGGAATGTCCGCTCCATCCGGCATTGCAACGGTACCGATGGGCTTTCCGATGATTTCTGACTCGGAATAGCCATAGAGATCCAGAAAGGCCTGATTCACGAACAAGATTTTGTTATTCAAGTCTGTGATGCTGACACATTCGGCAATACTTCGCACGGTATGGCTCAACAGTGTTACCGTTTCTTCGACTTGTTTCCGTGCGGTTATCTCTGTAATGACACCGCGCATACCGACAGGTTTGTTTCCCTCCATAATCGGTTTACTGGAAGTTCGCACCCATCGGAATTCACCTGACTGTATTCTAATCCGATATTCCGACGGTTCGAGCGTTCCCGCCATCACCTTGACGAATTGTTCTTTAATCTTTGGAAGGAAGACCGGATCAACGAATTCATTCATCGAATGGCCGACCAACTCACCGGGTTTGTATCCGCCCAGCACTTCCACAGATGGACTGATGTACGTGAATATTCCCTTTACATCTGTTGTAAAGATGACGTCGTTGATTTGTTCCACCATATCACGATATCTGCTTTCCGATTCCCGCAATGCCTCTTCTGTCCGTTTGCGGCCGGTGATATCGTGGAAGAACGATTGGGTCGCAATCACTTTCCCATCCAGCAATCGGGGCGCGGCATTCCCTTCAAGAAATACCGGCCTCCCGTCTTTCGCAACAAAGGTCACTTCAATATGTGGAATGTTTTCTCCGGCCATGATCTTTTCAAACACATGTCGACAATGAGGAAGTGACTCCGGGTGGATGATGTCGAACAGATTTATGCCTGAAATATCTTCCGCCGTATATCCCAGCGTGTGCCGCCAGTTCGGGTTCACGAAAAAGAATCGTCCGTCCGGTGCAACACTTTGAATTAAATCGTGGCTATTTTCGATCATTGTTCTATATCGTTCTTCACTCTCGCGCAATGCCAATTCCGCGCGTTTCCGTTCATCGATATTTTGCACGGCACCGTAAATCCCTAACAGCATATTTTTTCCCGTATCCCATGCCGGATGCGCGTACACTCGTACCCATACGACTTTTCCGCTTTTCGTGATCGTTCGTATATCCGTCGTGATATTCCGGTTGGCCCGTAGCGCCTCCATGTCTTTTTCGTCCTGTTCTCTATCCTGGGGGAATACTCGCGCCCGCCAGCCGCCGATCGAGAGATACTCCTCAAATGTATATTCCGTAATTGCTTCAAACGCACCGCCCACCCAATTCAAAATAAGATTGCCGTGCCGATCCAATCGCGACGAGAACATATAGTCCGAAGCGACGGAGGAGATCAACCGGTATCGCTCTTCGCTCTCTTTCAACGCTGCGTCCGTTCGTTTCTCAAGCGCGATGGCTGCATCGCGAAGCGCGGCTTCGCTCCGACGTATTCTCTCCAGCACGCGCACCTGTGCCAGCAGCATTTGATTCGAATGGGGTTTCACCAGATAACTGTCTGCACCGGCATCAAGGCCTTGCACCTGAACATCGTTATCGATCTCCAGACCGGAAACCAGCAGAATAAGAATATCTTTGGTGGCGGGGTTGTTTTTTATCTGTCGGCATATTTCAATGCCACTCATATCGGGAAGCACAACATCCAGCAGAAGCATATCCGGATGGTGTTCTTTCACCAACCGCAGACACTCAATCCCGGTCGTTGTTTCCAACGTGTTATATCCTTCATGTTTCAGCATCTCTGAACACGTTCGCAAGTATGCAGTATCGTCATCCGCACAGAGGATGGTTAATGCTCTATTCTTCATAACTCACATATCCCTTCGCAATAAAGAATCGTCACTATTCAGCGTGTTACTGTCGTGTCTCGTTTCAAGCGGCCTGTTATGCCCGAATGTCCATCTCGATTCACGAATCGAGACGAGATCTCGCTCCGTGAGGTGGAACGGACTTCTGCCGGGCATCCAGAGGGAAAACTTGGATTCCCGCTTGAAGAGTCTTTGACCAAAAGCATGTCCAGAGGATCCTTTGGACGGGAATGACAATTTCTAGAATTACGCTGAATAGGTACAAAGAATCTTTAACAGAGTGTCCATTTTCCAGCGAGATAGCTTAGCAGGTTGTTGAAAAACTGTTTTAGGAAGTCATTGCGAGCCGTTTTGCCTGTCCTGAGCGCAGTCGAAGGATGTCGAAGCAATCTTGTTTTTTGCTCAAATTACAAAGATTGCTTCGTCGCTTCGCTCCTCGCAATGACAATTTCCTGACTTTTTCAATACCCTGCTAAAACTACCCGATTCTTTTTTCCGATAGAATATCTGACAAATTCATCCTGACCAATGCGCCGACGTCATAATAATTTCGCAGAAATCGTCGGGCGTTATACCGCAGACGCTGCAAAAACTTTCGGCAATGTAATGTGAAACGTTGTTCCCTTCCCCTTCTCTGACGTCACCCATACACGCCCGCCGTGGAAATCTACAACGCGTTTGACGATCGCAAGCCCGACGCCGGTTCCTTCATAGCGACCCGTGGTCTGAGCCCGCTTGAATGGTTGAAATATCATCTCGTAATCTTTCTCATCCAATCCGATGCCGTTGTCTTTCACCTCAAAAGTGTGACTACGGGGATGGGAACTATCACAGGTAATCTCAACCCGCGGGTGGGGACTGTCATTATACTTGAGGGCGTTCGAGAGAAGATTTTTCCAGATTTGCGAGAACCGAATCGGATCGCAGTAGAGAGACGGCAATTCAGACGCAATGACAATTTCCGCATTTCGCTCCCTTATATAAAACAGCATGTCGCGCTTCACATCATCAAGAATGGTATTCAATGGAATCTGAACCGGCGCAAATTCAATCTTCCCGGCCTGTGCAAAATCCAGTAAATCGTGGATGAGTGCCACCATTGAGTCGCATGCCTGCAGCACAAACGTAAGGTTTTCCCTGTCTTCAGCATTCAACGCCTCACCGGCATCACTCAGTGTCATTTCCGTCATGCCGCGAATACCGGTGATGGGGTTTTTTAAATCGTGTGCAACCATGTGGGCGAAACTCTCCAACTCGTCGTAACGGAGTTTGATTTCATCAGCCATCGCATTGAACGCACGAACAAGAATGCCGATCTCGTCTTCGGATTCTACTGTGAGCGTTGCAGAAAAATCTCTTGACGTGATGCGTTCTGCCATATGAACAAGATTCATCAGCGGTCTCGAAATTCTCCGCATTGTGAGCAACACCACAACGAACGCCAGCGGAATTGCGATACCAAACGGGATCACGGTATACCAGAACTCCTTGCGATCCACAACAAGCATTTCGTCGGAAGCCGCATTCATTTTTTCTATGGTTGCTTCATTGAAATCCGCGAGCTGAACCGAGGCCTTTTCGCCATAGCCGTAATTCATCTGTTCGGAGAGCGACGCTATTCTCTGTTCGGCGACAGGGTGGGAATTGAGAATGGAGTCTGCGAAGGCCTCCACAGATCCTACATCGACTGCCAGCGAATCGAGGTGCGAGCGTTCGGCGATCGTCAGGGATTTGGAACGCAGCAGATTGAGTTTCGAACGCAACGAATCCCGTTCCCTTTTGTATTCTGCCTTGGACTTCGTTTTTCCGGTTGCCATAAAGTTGTTGGCGGCAAGCAGCATTTTTGTAAAATGCACCTGGATTGCAGCCGCCATGGTCTGTTTCTGGGTTTCCAGGCGGAGTGTCTCGATGGTGGCCGTATCCATATCCTGGGCGAAGTATGATGTCACCAACATCGTGGCCATCAAAAATAGGAGAAAGGCAAAAGGAATTGCAATTTTCTTGGTCAAACTGGCTTTCATAATGATCTCCTGAACTGTCACTCAAAAACGTGAGCTTTGATTATGCGACAGGCTCTGCATGACCATGCCCGAGATTCCTTTGCCCTTTACTGTCAGCCATGTTCCAAGTCAATTCGCATGAAAAAACTCCTCATGAAAGAACACGAAGAGCCGTCGCTTATCCTATTCCTCTATAATAAATATCAATTTTGGGACCAGATTTTTTGAGCGTATTCTTGTTCAAAAGCATCAGGAATTCACCGATTATCCTTGTAAATTCTTCAAACCGTACCAGCCGCGTTTATTTTTCCGATTTCGGGTTGTTCCCATTTGACGGTACAAGCAGCCCGCCCCGTCCTCGTTCGGCACCGGCATCGGGGGACTGCTCTCTGGGGACAATCGCCATCCCTCCAACAGCAGGATGAATATGGCCCACTTCATAGTGCTCTGTCTCAGACAGCTTTTTGAGTACCTTCGTAATCCTTTGAACCGCGTCGTTTATGGACTCGGCTAATTTTGGCGCTCGCGGATTATCCAAACCATATTTTTTCGCTTGGCCAATCGACAATGTGATAATCGCAAGCGGGTTGTTCACCTCATGCTGCAATCCCAAAACCACTTCATGCATCGTTTCCAATTGAGTGGCCTTTGTCTGCAATTCCTCTTCGCTTTTCCTTCGTCGGGTTTCACTGTCGTGTAATTTTGAGCGATAGTCAATGACTTTGACGAGCGACACTGAAAGGAGCCACATGAACGGCAGGGCACTGAAAATGTCATAGACATCAGAATAGGTGCCGCCATAGTACTTTACTTTGATGAATAGGCGCAGGATAGAGACAAAGAGGTAACTATAAATAATATAACCCGATAAAACGGCCGGGTAGCGTGCAAAGAATTCGGTCCCGTACGCTATTATGTTTTGCAGACGTTTCATACCGATTTCTCCTCACATTTGCGATGCCGGCCGGTTGCTGTGATGATGTAGCGTATCAATAGAACACTGACTACACGGACGTGTTCCATTATTATCTCGAAGCAGTTTTAGAAACCCGCTAAAAGACCTTTTCGCTATTTCAAATCCAGCACAGCACGTATCGAACTTAACAGACCATAGAAGCTGTACGGTTTTTGAACAAAATCTTTCACACCGTCCTGCAGGATTCTGGACTTCAGTTCCGGTTCAAGAAAGCCGCTCACAAGTATCATCCGCAGGGAAGGATTTATTCCTTTGAGGATTCGGTGTACTTCGTACCCGTCTATTTTGGGCAGTCCCATGTCGGAGACGACGAGATGAATTTCCTCTTTCCTGGTTTGATAGATCGCCACCGCTTCATCACCGTCACGCGCCGGCAGCACACGATATCCCTTTTGCTCCAAAGCAAATTTTGTCAATGAGCGCAATGCTTCTTCATCTTCAACATACAGAATAGTCTCGTCTCCGCCGGGACCTTCGTTTGCCGGTAGGTCAGCGGCCTGCTCCAGCGCCGGATGCCGATCAATGAGCGGGAAGTACACACGGAATGTCGTCCCTTTCCCTACCGCGCTCTCCACATCGATAATCCCTTCATGCGATTCAACAATCCCGTACACAACCGAAAGACCAAGTCCCGTTCCTTTGCCGCGCTCTTTTGTTGTGTAGAATGGTTCAAAGATGCGCTGGAGAGTCACAGTATCCATTCCGGTTCCCGTATCAGAGACACTGAGGACGACATATTTCTGGTATTTCACGTCGGGAAATTTCGTTCTGAGACTTTCCCCGTCAGACAGCCCTGTGCAAATTGTTATTTCACCTTTTCCCGCCATTGCATCGCGTGCATTGACACAAAGATTCAGCAACACCTGATGAATCTGCGTGGCATCGCCGATGATAGAGGGAAGATCACTTTGAAGACTGAGGGAAATACTAATAGTCTTCGGAAGGGTTTCATCCAATAATCTCGCCACCTCATTCACAAGCTCATTCAGACGGATTTTTTCAAAAATGACATCCGTTTTCCTTGCAAACGTGAGCATCTGCTTTACAAGGCCTGCGCCGCGCAGACTTGCTTTTGTTATGATGTCGGTATAGTTCTTTAACGTCGCTTCATCGGCCGGCAGGACACTGAGAAGGTGGGCATGGCCCATAATGATACTGAGGATGTTATTGAAATCATGGGCAATACCGCCGGCAAGAGTGCCCAGGCTTTCCATTTTCTGTGCCTGCCGCAGCTGGGTCTCAAGTGTTTTTCGTTTGGTGTCATCAAGCAGATAACCCCGGATTTGGACGAGCTTTCCCTCGCCGTCAAATATTCCGACAGCATTTTCAATGCCATACAGTCGTGTGTTATCCCTTCTGCGATATTCTGTTTCATAATATTCCAGCCGTTTTTCTCTGGTAAGTTCCTGCAAGAATTTGTCTCTTGATTCAGTGTCCGGATATGTGGACCAGATGTCGAACGCCAGCGCTTCCTCCAAAGTTGAGTAGCCGAACATCCTTATAAAGGCCGGATTACATGCCAAGAGCTTCCCTTCCGGCGTCGAGACATAATCGCCCGTCAGATCATCCTCAAAGAACTGCCGATATCGCTCTTCGCTGTTCCTCAATGACTCTTCCGCATGCTTTCGTTCGGAAATATCCTGTTTGATCGCAACAAAATGCGTGATCTCGCCGAGTTGGCTGCGAACCGGTGTAATGGACATTTCTTCATTGTAGAGCGTCCCGTCTTTCCGTTTATTTATTATTTCTCCTTCCCACACGTTACCGGCTGTTATTGTTTCCCAAAGATATTTGTAGAAAGCGTCGTCCTGTATTCCCGATTTCAATATTTTGGGATTTTCTCCAAGGGCTTCCGCGAAGCTGTATCCGGTCATTTTTGTGAATGCAGTGTTTACCCAAGCGATAGTACCCGAAGTCTCAGCAATGACAACTCCATTCGCGGTCGATTCAAGAGCCGCAGTCTGCAACAGACGTGATTCTTCTCCCCGCTTGCGCTCGGATATATCGTGCAGGCTGCCTACGATTTTTTCAGGTTGCCCCTCAGCAATATGACTCATCTTTGCAGAAATGGAACAAGTGATAATTGAACCATCCCGGTTCTTTAAGTTGACTTCGAAATCAGAGATATTGCCGTTTTTCTGCATTGCTGCGATGATAGCATCGCGGTTTTTGGTATCAGTATAGAACTCGTACATCGATTTCCCCAGTAGGTCCGCCCGGCGATATTGTCCTTTCGACAGAATCTCGATGGAAGGACTGATTTCGAGTATGGTACCGTCAAACGAAGTCTCATAATACACATCCTGCACATTCTCAAATATGCTGCGGTACTTTTCTTCACTCTTTTTTACTTCCTCTTCCGCCCGCTTGCGCTCGGTGATGTCTCTTACCGTCGCCAGAAGCATTGTTTTTTCGGTCACTTTCATCCTCGTCAGGAGTACATTGACCAAGAACTCCTCGCCATTAAGCCGCGTATGCGCCCATTCAAAGGAGTGGGAGCCTTTGCGTATGGCCGTCTCATACATCTCCTTGGCCTTTTCGGCAGAAGCATGCCCATCCGGCTGCCGCTCGGGAGAAAAGTTCCAAGGGCCGAGAGATGAAAAATCATCATCATTTTTAAGCCCAAACATCTTCATTGTTGCCTGGTTTCCGGAGATAAACTTCCCGGAAAGAGGTTCAATGAGCATAATGGAGTCAGCGGCACTTTCGAAGAGAGTCCGATATTTGGTCTCGCTATCACGCAGCGCTTCTACCGCCCGCCTGTGCGCGGTGATATTCATTACACTCGTCATAAAGTAAAGCGCCTTCTTTTCTTCATTCCGGCGCAACGACGTGCTCACCTCAGCCCACACGACATCACCATTCTTGTGTATGTACCTTTTGGTGAATTGCGATGAATTCTTTTTGCCCGCAAGGAGTGGATCAAGCGCCTTTTGGTTCGGTTCAATGTCATCGGGGTGAGTGATGTCCTGCCATTTTCTATTCTGAAATTCCTCTTGTGTGTAGCCCAGCATCTCACAGAAGGAATTATTGACGTGGACTTCGCCGGTCGGCAGAGTGATGGATTTTCCAATGGCAGAATAATCGAATACGTATTTGAATTTATCCTCGCTCTCTTCCAGTTCCTTTTGGATGTGCATGCGTTCTGTGATATCCTCCAATGTCGACTGTACGGAAACGACTTCACCATCTTTTCCGAAATCAAAGGAATTACTAATCACTACTATTCTCACTGTGCCATCTTTCGCCACAAATGTCCGCTCGCTTCTATCGGCCGATGTAGATGCCACCGTTTGTTTCCGGTTGAAGTGAGACTGCGCATCCGACCGCTCGTCCTCGCGAACATACGTGAATACCGATGTGCCGATGACTTCCTCCTTGGTATAGAGGAGCATTTCACACCATTTTGCGTTCACCTTCAAGAGTGTACCGTCCGGTGCAAGCACATGGTAAGCTACCGGTGCAAATTCAAACAACCACTTGAAGTTCTTCTCAGACTCCGCCAATGCCGCTTCCGCCTGTTTGCGCTCGGTGACATCGCGAATATTGCATTGTATCACTTTGTGATTGTCCACGAGATACACATTGCTGACGAACTCTACATCGAGTCTTCGGCCGGCGATGGTTTGCAGGGGCAGATCCTCATAACGAATATATTTTTTCTCCTGCAATTCTAAAAGATTCGCTTTGTTCGCAACGACATCCTTGAAAAATCCGAGCTCCCAGATCATCTTCCCACAGAACTCTTCACGGGTAAAGCCCAACATCTCGACCAAATATGGATTTACATCTTCAACTGTTCCGGTCTCAGCATTGAGGATGAGAATGCCATCTCTCGCCGCTTCGAAGAGCCGGCGATAGCGGGTTTCAGAATAGGCCAACGCTTCGTCCACCCGTTTTCGGTTCTCTTCGGTCTGAATGTATTCAAGTGCAAACGAAACATCCGTTGCCATTTCATCGAGCAGCCTAATTTCTTGTTCATCGAAATAATCAATCTCATCTGAACAGATGCTGAATCCCCCTTTTACTTTTCCAAAAACGATAAGAGGAAATACTCCGAATGATCTAAATCCCAGTGATTTTGCTTTCTTTTTCCAAACACTGGTCGCGTTTTTGTCGATATTGACATCATTTGAGTAATAGCGCACCCCCGACCGTATAACATTTAAGATCGGATTGTGCGCAGTGCTCAGATCTGTCAAATCGTTGGCAACGCCGGCAGTTGCAGCCGTCTTGATGCTCATGGTCTCGCCATGCGCGATTCCAATCCAGGCGCTTTGGAATTTTCCATCCTCGACGGCGATACGGCATGCTTCATGCAGCAGTTGATCGACATCGTGAATTCTTACGATTGCCTGATTGATATTGCTCAGCACGGCATACACACGGTTTAATTTTTTTACCTGCTCTTCCGAACTCCGGCGTACAACAATTTCTTCGGAAAGCTCTGCCGTTCTTTCTGTTACCACTTCCTCCAGATGTTCATTCAGTTTTCTTAACTCATCCTGCGTCTGCAACAGCTCATCGTTTCTCTGTACTGCTGCCTCATATGTGGAAATGAGCAGAGAAAGCATTTGTTGCTGGCCCGCCGTAATAAACCGCTTCTTCCCTCCAAACGATATTTCCACTCCGACTCTCACTCTTTCACTGCTGTGAATGATCCTGTTAGCAAGAATCTGTTCAATATGCGGAATAAGATAATTTTCGCGATAAGGCTTTGTAATGAAATTGTCGGCACCGCACGAAATGCCTTCCAGTACATCTTCAGACCGGGAAAGAGAGGTCAGTAGAATCACGGGGATGTCCATCGTGGCGTCGTTGGATTTTATTTCTCTGCAGAGATCGTAGCCATTCATTCCCGGCATTACGATATCGCTGATAATGACGGAGGGTTTTTGCGTGATGACCATTGCAAGCGCTTCTTTGCCGTCTTTCGCTACCATCACACTGTAATGGTGCTTCTCAAGAAGATACTTCAGTTCTTCTGCCTGCGTCGGACTGTCCTCGGCAATGAGGATGTGGGTGATTCCATTTTTATTATTCTTTTGGTCGTTCATATACGCGCCTCATTTGTTTTCCGCTGGTATAACTCCTATCGTTGCATAGCCGCGATCGCAGATTACTCACTGATGTTACGCAAAAGGACAAAAACCAAGACTATGCCGCCCCTATATTTGTGCCATATGGCACAAATATAGGAGCGACATAAAACCACTGTAATGATGCTATTGCGTAACATCAGTTACTCAGATTCATTCATGGGAATCTGTCCCTTTCCGTATCATCCGTGTTCATCTTTTCCCCGATTAAGTGCAGAATTGTGCATTCTGCGTAATCCATGAATCTGCGTAATCTGCGATTTGAGCAATTACCTTCTTGCTAAAGCAGTCAAAGCCGTTGCTATACCCTCCGGTGAAAGGATATGAGTCGCCGCATGCAGCCTTATCGCCTCGCCGGGCATGCCGTGCACGACGGAACTTTCCTCATCCTGTGCAATGGTAATAGCGCCCTTTTCTTTCATCAATTTTAATTCCTTCGCACCGTCTTTACCCATTCCGGTCAGCAGCACGCCGACCGCGGCCGGACCCAATACCTGCGCGACAGATCGAAAAAGATATGAAACTGAAGGCCGCAGGTGGTTTTCCGGCGCGTGGTCGCTGAGCACGATGTTCGGACCGTTTTCCAATCCTATATGAAAACCATCCGGGGCAACGTACCCGTGTCCGGGTGCTGCGCGTTCGCCCTGCAATGCGACGCTTACGGGAAAGTGAGATGTACCGGAAAGCCACTCTGCAAAACCTTTTACAAATCCCTGCGCAATGTGCTGGACAATAAACACGGGAACAGGAAAACCCTGCGGCAGGCCCGAAAGGATATTTTTCAGCACCGGAGGCCCGCCGGTGGATGCGCCTATGGCAACAGCCTGGATTCCGCCTGTACCTTTTTGCGGCAACACAATGGGCAAAGGCGCGGCAACACGTAGTATTCCCGGGCGGGTGAAGCGCTTTACGACCCTGACCTCGGACATCAGTTTTACCGTTTGTATCAGTTCCCTGGAACCGGCCTCAAACTCGTCGTGGTTAATGCCGGGTGGCCGGCGGACAACGGCCAGGGCGCCGGCTTCTATCGCGCGGAAGGTGGATGCGACCTCATTCACCCCGGTGCTTCCGCTGACTATGACAATCGGCGTCGGCGTCGTTTCCATAATCCGGCGGGTCGCTTCAAAACCATCCATGACCGGCATATGGATATCCATCGTGATGACGTCGGGCCGTTGTTGTTTGACGGCTTCAAGCGCTTCAACACCGTTCCTGGCCACACCGATCACCTTGACTTCCGGATCGGAAGAGAGAATGTAAGTCAAGAATTCCTGCGCAACAGGCGAATCTTCCACTATGACGACTTTTATCATTTCTCTTTGCCTTTAGTAGAATTTTTTATTCAAGGTGTTTAGGCTTTAGACTGTTAGCCTATCAACCTACAGCCTAATAGCCTGGTTTCATAAGAGTCTGTGAATCACCTCCAGCAAATTGCTTTGATCAAAACTGCTCTTGATGATGTAAGCGTTCGCGCCGGCTTCGATGCCCCTCTCCTTGTCATCGCGCGATTCGAGCGCGGTTACCAGTACTACCGGCAACTCACCGAGTTTCTTGTCCGCGCGAATTTTGATCGTAAGCTCAAAGCCGTTCATCCGCGGCATATCCACGTCCGACACTACCAGATCGAATTCGATGCTCCGAAGCTGCGTAAAAGCGTCTGCGCCGTCAACGGCTGTGGCAACATGGTAGCCTGCGGTTTCCAGAATGTTCTTGAGCAGTGTGCGCGATGTGATTGAATCTTCGGCCACGAGGATTCTCCCCGTCTTGGCAATGGTTATTCCAGACACCGCCTCTTTGCGGGCGACTGCGGCTGATCTTACTGCGGATTTCATCAGGTCCTGGACATTGAGCACGGGCACGACTTTGCCATTGCCCAAAACTGTAGCGCCGGCAATGTTGCGAACGCGTTTCAACTGCGCGCCCAATTCTTTCACCAGCACCTCCTGTTCCTGCAGAACCTCATCGACTAAAAAAGCCATGCACTTTTCTGCGGAGGTGAGAATAATGACGGGCATGTAGCTTCCCTCTGGTTGGCTTGGAGCTTTTTTTGCTCCAGACCCGTTTTTTCGGACAGGCAATTCCAATGTATCACGCAGCCGGGCCATTGCTAGTATTTGCCCGTCCAACTGGATTGTTTCACGGTTTTCGACTGTTTTAATATCCTCTTCACGCACTCTCAACACACGTTCGACGTTAATGGCGGGCAACACGAACAGATACTCGTTCACCCGCACCAGAACACCCCTGAATGTGGCAAGCGTCATGGGCAAGAGAAGCTGAAATGTGGTACCCACGTCTTTTTTACTCTCCACGGACACGGTGCCTCCGAGCTTTTCCACTTTTTCGCGCACAATCGCCAGGCCTAAGCCCCGGCCTGAAATGTCCGTGATAATGGGACTGGTGGAAATCCCGGAATGAAAAACGAGTTGCATGGCCTCCTGGCGATCAAGCTTTCCTGCGGCATCTGCCGGAAGAATGCCCAGTTTTTCCGCTGCCGCCCGAACTTTGTCTAAATCAATACCCGAGCCGTCATCCGATACGGAAATTTCCATCTGGCGGTTGTCTTTTGCTACAAAGTTCAGCCGGATTTTTCCGCAGGACGGTTTGCCCCCTTGCGTGCGTTCTTCAGGTTTTTTCATACCGTGGTCAACACAATTCCGCACAAGGTGGATGAGAGGATCTTTCAGTTCCTCCAGAATACGCTTGTCAATTTCAATATCCGCACCTTGAATGGTCAGTTCCACCTCTTTGCCCTGGGCGCGCGCAAGATCTCGGGCCAGCCTGGGAAGTACCTCCACCAATGTTCCGACCGGAAGCATCAAAACGCTTTTCATCGTCTCCAGGTGTTCATCCACCAGGCGCCGGATCGCGCGCTGGTCCTGTTCAGTTGCCCGGGCAGTGGCTACCACTCGACTTTGGAGCGCGCTCAAGTGCGCAGTGTTCCATTCCAGCAATTCATTCCATTCCGGCCCGGTATATTGCCGCGCTTTCCATTTAGTTGATTCGGTCTTCCATAAAGCCAACGCACCGTTGATCTCCTGTAATTCCACAGCGCGTTGACTTGCGGCTATTTTAACGGAGATCATTTCCTCGGCCTGGAGGAGAAGCGGGTCAAGCCTGGCCGTTGGAATCCGTACGGTCTCAGCCACAACAACCGGTTTCTCCACAGTCAAGTTTGGCGCGGCCTTAATTCCCCCGGCAGTCTGGGACTCTGCGCCTTTACTTGCAATGGCCGCCGTAGCCGGGACAGGTTCTTCCTGTTTTTCAAATTGCGCGGTTCCCCCGGAGATGCCCTTTAGCTGCCGGATCAGCTCCCGGCTGTGTGATCGGAGAGCGGGGGCGCTCTCTTCCCCCGTTTCTGCGATGAGTTGCGTGATAATATCCGTTGCTTGGTGAAGTAAATCATACAGAACAGGAGCCAAGGAGACATCCTGCCGTTTAAGAGCAGCGAATATGCTCTCCATAGGCTGGCAAATGGACTCTATGTCATTCAGATTCACAGAACATGCCGCGCCTTTGAGGCTGTGCGTCTCCCGGAATACGGTTTCGATTACACTCGCTCGTTTTTCCGCGTCCGTGGTTTTTTCAAGCTCGATCAGACCTGTGGACATAGCACGGACATGCTCTTCCGCTTCAATCCGGAATGTCTCCCGGAGCCGTTTTAGGAATTCTTCGTTTTTCTTATCCATAGTTTGCAATCGCTTTTACACTTTGAATTGTTCCACCATTCCCTTGAGTTTTTGTCCCAACTCGTGAAGGTTTTTCGCCGCAGTTTCCGCCTGCTTCATGCTCGCGGCGGTCTCGGCCCCTGCCTGATTGATGTTTTCCATTGCTGTCCCGATCTGGTTCATCCCCACCACCTGCTGTTGGCTGGACGCCACAATCTGCGTTGAGGTCTGGACCGCCTCTGTGCTACTCTCCGCCAGCACCCTTATGGCCTCCCCGGCCTGCGCAGACTGCTTCACCCCGGCCTCTACGGCCTTGCTCCCCTGTTCGGTCGCCATCACGGCTGCGCTGGTCGCTTTCTGGATGTCATTCAGAATAGTGCGCACCTGCGTGGTTGCCTGCTTGGACTGCTCGGCAAGGCTTTTGATCTCCTGCGCCACCACGGCGAACGCCTTGCCTTGCTCACCGGCTCTCGCCGCCTCAATGGCTGCATTGACCGCAAGAAGGTTGGACTGATCAGCAAGGTCGGTGACAGAGGCGATAATCCCGCCGATTGATTGGCCCTGCTCGCTCAAGCTGACGATGGTCTGGGCGATGGAGTCCATCTGCTCGCGGATGTGAAGCATGCCGGAGGCAGTATCTTCCATGGCTTTTCTCCCGGATTGAGAGACCTGGGACATGCGCTGCGCGCTGTCCGATACGTTTTTCGACTTTTGGGAAGAGAGCTCCGCTGCCTGCCGCACTTCCTCCACCGTGGTGGTAGTCTCGCTGATGGCAGAGGCGTTTTCGGCGGTGCCTGATGCGACCTGGGTGGCTGCGGCCAGGATCTCGCTGGAGGAACTGGTAATTGTATTCACCCCTTCCAAAATTCCCTGGATCTGCTCCCGCATCATTCCAATCATTCGGCTGAAGGACTGCATCATGACGCCTATTTCATCCCCCCGATTCTTATACTTTGAAAGATCTATGGTCAGATCTTTTGAAGCAATCATGTTTGCCGCATGGACGCTTGCCTTTATAGGATTGGTGATACTTATGGTCAGAAGGAAAGAGATCACTATTGCAAGCGCTATAGCCAGCGCGCCAAGAACAAACATGGCTGTGCGCGCATTTTCTTGTGCTGTATGTACCTCTTCGTAACTGAATGCAGCGCGATTTTCATTATATTTTACAAAATCCTGATTGTGCTGAATCCATCGTTCCACGGAAGGATAGGCTGTGCTAAACACAAAATCGGTTGCATCTTTGACCTTGCCTGCCGCGGCCAGATCAATGGCCTTCGCTGTCAGCGATCGCGCGCTATCTGCGGCAGCTACGATTTTGCTGAGCAAAACATGTCCGGTTGTATCCTCCTGTATAATTAGTTTTTTGACCTCCGCAACATTCTGGTAATATATTCTCCACCATTCGGCCCATTCATTTCTCATCTTTTGGATTTTCTTGCCTGATTCGCCAGCGTATTTCAGCATCATAGTACCTCGTACAGCCAAGGCGATCTCTCGCGCGTTATCGATCATGTTATTGGCCAATTGAACGCGGACATTGATTGTTTTTACGATAAATTCTACTTTATCATGATTGTCTGCTATCTGGTTTAAACTCACACCGATTATGGCAATCATAAAACTGATCACCAGGCAAAAGCCAAGCGCCAAACGCAAACCGATTTTCATGTTGTTAAACATTGCGCATTCCTCCTTTTGTCAACATTTGTTTTTATTGAAGTCCGTTGCATATCTATCTGTTTACAGTTTCTGAAACCGTTTCGTTCACGATCATTTTCCCATCATCCAATATCTTTTGCGCATCGAGCACGATTATCCGCGCTCCCGTGATGCCCTTCAAATATTCCGCCCCAATCCCGGTGACCGTAGCGGGCGGCGCTTGAATGGCCTCAAGCGGCACTGACCGGGTGCCGAGCACGGCATCAGCCAGAATCCCGAACTCCATTCGCTTGTTGCGGATGATGATCACTTTATTGAGCTCTCCCAATCCCTTGTCCGGCAGATTAAAGAATTTCTTGAGATCAACCACCGAAATAATCTGCCCGCGTATGTTGGCAATACCGATCACAAAAGCCGGCACACCCGGCAGCGGTGTGAAATCCCTGAGCGTATGGATTTCGCGGACAAACATGGATTCGATGCCATAGGTTTCGGACGCCAGGCGAAACTCGATGATTTCGAGGAACGTTCCCGCCAGTGCGGCCTTTGGGGGCTCCTGAGCCAGGAGGCGCGCCCGCGCTTTAAGGATGGCGGCCTGGTTTTGGGTCATTGGTTCCTGTATCATGCCATTGCTCCGGTTTCCATGGTGGCGTGTATTATTTCTCTAAACCTGCCGGCCGTAAGTCCCTCGGATTCGGGCAGAATGTCCTCAGGCCGATTCTCTTTTAAAAGCGTAAGCACGTTCTCGAAATGTTTTTTTGCCGCCCGCGCCTTACCCTGACGCAGCCCCAGATTTCCGAGTGCAAAGTGCGCAAGGAGAAAATTCTGATCGAGATAAAGTGTCCGTTTCAAGGAAACTCCCGCTTCATCAATCCTATTTAGTTCCTGAAGAATAATTGCGCGCAGAAAATGTAATCCGGGATTAAGCTTATCGGATGCCAGGGATTCTTCGCACAAGGCCAATGCTTCGTTTAGTTTACCCTGGTCGGCAAGCGCCCTGATTGAATGGGCCTTTGAAGGAAAGATTTCTTCTTCGGTTTTCTCAGGTATCTCCAGGCCGGTTGCCTGTACGGGTTGTTCCAAAACAGCGGCATATTCATTCTGGGGAAGTGATAGGTTCACAGTTACTAAAACCTTTTCATCCTCATGGAACTGGAATGGCAGCGGTGTTAATTCAACCCCGGCATTAAATTCCGCTTGCGGCTGAGCCACGGTTCTTTGTAAAAGTGGCGCTTCATACGGAAAAACCGTTGGCAATGGAAATCCCTGGGTTTCCTTTTGGTACACAATTGCGCCAGGAAATTGTACTGGGGCGAATTGCGGAAAGAGAATTTGGGAAAGTTCGCTGGCGCCGACCATCAGCCATCCGTCATCCACGAGGGAGCGGTAAAGGCCCCCACCCACTTGCTTGGCGCGCTCCGGCGCGAAATACATGAGCACATTACGGCAGAAAATGATGTCCATGGCGTTAGTGTTATTCAGGGGCGTGGGATAAATGTCTTCCGCAAGATTCAGGTAGGCGAACGTGACCATCTTCCGGATTTCCGGCAGAATCTCAAACACCCCGTCTTTTTTGCAATGAAAGTAACCCTCAATAAGCCAAGGCGGTGCGTTGCGGAACGACCATTTGCTGTACACGCCGGCCATGGCCTTGCGCAGAATTCGGGGATTAATGTCCGTGGCCAGAATGGTTATCTGCCAATCTTTTAGGGCTGGTATGGCCCTGCAAAGCGCTATTGCAATGGAGTATGGTTCCTCGCCAGTGGCGCAGCCCGCGCTCCAGATTCTTATGTGCCTGCTACTGTTTTCCCGCGAACGGACAAGCGCGGGCAGAACCTGCGCGACCATGGCCTCAAAAACCTGCGGCTCGCGCCAGAAATATGTTTCATGGATGGTAAGATGGCTCGCCAGAATATCCATCTGACCGGTGCTCAATGGCGAAGATAAAAGCCACTGTATAAACTCTTCGTTGCCGGCAAACCCGAATTCTTTGGCCGCGGAACCAGCTTTGAGTTCCAAATCACCCCAGCGCTCTTTGGGAAAATGAAGCGCGGTCTTGGCGGCTATCAATTCGCTCAGTTGCGACAGCAAGTTATCAGGAAGGGTATGGTTCATACTTGCCCCCCGGACAGTACCGCATCCAGCGCCTTTTCCTCGTCCAGTGAAAGAAATTGATCGAGGTCGTAGATTAGCACCAGATTGTCCTCCAGCTTGGCGACTCCTTTAAGGTAATCCGCAAAGGGAAGCGCCTGCTCGGTATTCACAATCTCCCGCTCTGTCAACTCGCGAAAGCTGGTTACGGAATCAACCACCAGCGCAACCTGCCGCCTTGATGTGCGCGCAATGATGAGCCGATCGTCCAGTTTCATTTCACGCGTCGGCATGCGGAAACGTTGGCGGACGTCAATTACAGGAATTATCCGCCCTTGCGCATTGATTATTCCCAAAACTATTTCGGGCGCTTTCGGCAAAGGTGTTATTTCCACGGCACGGACAACCCGCTCCACCGCAGACAACAAAAGAGCGTAGCGCGGTTCTTCAAGCGCGAACACAACGATATAATTCTGGTCGGTCGGATAGGAGTTACTCATGAGTCCCCTCGAGTGTCTGCAATAATAATCTTCATCGTATACACCTCAACAAAGAAAGTCTATTAGTTACTCCTGTTAGGTAAGACGCTCATAATATCGCCACTCCGAAGGATCCCGAAGAGATGCCCTTGGCATGCCCTTCGCAGAAATCATAAATGAACCTTTGTATCTCCGTGTTTTTTTTACCACTGAGTCAAGAACGCACTGTTTGTGTCTCCTTTATATATATCCATATCCAACAGCAAATGGAGGATTATCGTCCTACCTAATACTCAAGAGAGCCGGCCGGAGAGTCTTTGACAGGCGTGCTGAACGCGCTACTCATGAAGATCTCCCGGATGCACTTGTGCCAGTTCCGCAATCATCGTAGTGATCTTCTGGAAATCCTTGTTTTTATCAAAGAAGTAATCCGCTCCTTCAGCCATGCACCGTTCTTTGTATTGCGGGTACGGATAGTTTGTCAGGATACAGACTTTCGTTCGTCTTCCGCTTTCTTTGATTTTTTTAAGAACGTCAATCCCGCTTAACTCCGGCATTCGGATATCGAGGATGGCCAAATCAGGATCGGTGTCCTCAATAAGCTTCAGCGCTTCCATTCCATCGGCTGCTTCTCCGACAATTTCAACTTCCCGAACGGTCAGCACCAGGCTTTTTATTCGCTCTCGAAGCAGTGGTGAATCGTCTGCAATTACTATCTTCATCAGCGTTACCTTTTTATAGGTTAGTTCAATTTGTCCCGTTGATAAAAAGTTACTGTATTCAAATATGAATGAGTAGAGGGTAAAAGAGGAGAAAGAAGTCAGGCGAATACTGATTTTGTTGTAGGTGTTTGCCTGACAGGATTGAGGGGGGGGCTCAGTGCCTCCGTGCCTCAGTGGTAAAAAGAAACCACCGAGACACAGAGACACGGAGAGGCACTGAGACTATCACAAAACCATTCGTCGTATTCCTTCTTTTAACACCGGCACGTAGAAATTCAAGATAAAGCCAACTTTAATACCGGATAATTTCAAATACGTCAACACCTGCGCTTCATGTACCGGGGCGATTGCATCAACGCACTTCAGCTCGATGACTACACGATGATCGACGACAATATCCATCCGATAACCGCATTCAAGCTTCATACCTTTATATTCAAGCCGGAGAGGTCGTTGTCTCTCGAACGGGATTTGCTGCAACTCCAGTTCGCAACATAGACATTCTTCATAAATGTTTTCCAGCAACCCCGGGCCCAACGATCGATGAACTTCAATAGCCGCTGCCAGAATTCTATCTGTTAATTCCTTTTCGTACAACATTGTTCCCCCCTTTTTTTTCTTTTCTCCGTGTCCCTCCGTGCCTCCGTGTCTCCGTGGTTTCTTTACCACTGAGGCACTGAGACACGGAGAAAGACACGGAGAAGAACTGAGTTATTCAATCAGGTTGTTCCGTATGGCATACAGTATGAGATCTGCATTTTTCTTCATCCCCATTTTTTCAAGTATGCGTGCTCGATAGGTGCTGACAGTTTTATCGCTGATAAAGATCATCCTGGCAATTTCTGTCACGGACTTTCCTTGTGCGAGCAGACACATGATCTGGAATTCCCGTTCTGAAAGCTGCTCGTGAGGTGCTCTGTCAAGATCTTTCTTGTCGCCGAAGATGTATTTTTCTGCAAGATCAGAGGAAATATATCTCCCACCGGCAGAAATCTTCCTGATTGCAGATGCCAATTCTTCATACGCGCTGTCCTTGGAGAGGTATCCTGATGCACCCAGGCGCAAGGCACGAATTGCATATTGTGTTTGCGGATAGATGCTGAGGACGAGAATGTGTGCCGTAATATTTTTTCTCTTCAGAGTTTGAAGTATCTCAAGCCCGCTTAACCCCGGCATGGAGATATCGAGTATCACCAGGTCGTATCCGGAGGATTCAATTTTCTCCAGAGCTTCCCGGCCGTCGCCGGCAGTTTCAACCACCGAGACTCCATCCAACTTGTTCACAATTTCTTTCAGGCCTTCCCGGACGACCAGATGATCGTCGGCGATGAGTACTTTCATTGTTTCCCTCTATGTTTGGACAAGTACGGTAACGTTTGTGCCCTTCGGCTGAAGGGAGGTTATTTCCAGGCTTCCGTTAAATTGTCTGATCCGTTCACGCATTCCGATGATCCCGAGCGATTTGTTCGAGCTAATCTTATTCTCATCAATACCAATTCCATTATCAATGATTTCGAGCATAAGACCTTTTTTCGTCGGATGGAGCTTTACTTCGACAGTCGTGGCATTTGCATGGCGTACAGCGTTGGTCAATGCCTCCTGTGTCACTCGAAAAAGAGTGAGGTCGAGCTGCATATTTTGAGAATGGATTTCTTCAAGATCTGTCTCGCATCGTATACCGGTACGTTTTTCGAACTCTTCGCAGTACCACTCGATTGCAGGGAGTAATCCCAAATCTTCCAAAATATTCGGACGGAGCTCTGACGCGATTGTCTGAACATCTTTAATGGTACTGTTCACGATATCGATCATTCTCTCCAATTTCGTTTCGATCTCATTCTTTAGGGAAGGATGGTCACGCAACCAGTTCAAATCGATCTTTAATGCGGTTAATGATTGGCCCAGCTCATCATGAAGTTCTCTCGAAATTCTTGTCCGCTCATTCTCTATCGCTTCGACGAGATGCCGGCTGAGTTGTTCCAATTGTATATGTGATTGTTTGATTATTTCTTCTGCTATTTTACGATCGGTAATATCACGTGCGATCACCTGCATTACCTGACTGCCTCCGGTTCTAAAACTGGCTGCGGAAACTTCGACATCTATGCTGCTGCCATCCAACCGAAGGAACTTTTCGTCCATGACCGGGAGCGGTTCACCTGTACTTATCGCTTTTCGGATACGCTCGGTTGCGATATTGCGATAGGCTGGATGAACTATGTCCAAAATTGATTTGCCGATGAGATCTTCTTGTTTGGCTGCGCCGAAAAGTTTGATCGCGGTGACATTGGCAAACACAAATCGTCCGTCTTGATGGACAAAAATTGCATACGGTGAGGTATTCACTAATGTGCGATATCGTTCTTCACTTTCCCGTAACTCTTCCTCAATCCGCTTGCGTTCGCTGATATCTGAAGCCATCGAAAGCATGCATGGTTCTCCTGCCGATGTAATAGACGATGCCGAGAACAATATCTGGACAATATCACCGTTTTTCCTTTGCAAATTACATACAAATCCATCTACCGATTCTTGTTCCCCAAGCATTCTGATCAATTGGTCTCTTTCCAAAGGATCAGCCCAGATATTCAATTCAAAAGAGGTTCTGCCAATTGCAGCTTCTCTGGAATAGCCCGTGATTTTTTGCCACGCATTATTTACATCAATGAATTGATTGTTCGCAAGCCGTGTAATTGCCATGCTTATTGGACTGGAATTGAATACTGTCGCAAAACTAAGTTCACTTGAGCGTAGTAATTCTTCTGCCCGTCTGCGTTCGGTGATGTCGCGCGCTGAAGACAGAGCGCCAGTGGTGTTTCCATTCTCATCCTTCAGCACCCGGCACAGCCAAGAAAGCAGCCGTTTTTCTCCATCTTTGCGGCGCTGCCAACTGTCTATGTGGATGACTTTTTCATCGCCTTTAAAGAGAGGTTGAACAACATTATAAACCTCCTGCTCACCTTCAAAAAAGACATTCACTTCTCTGCCAATCACATCGTCACCAAAGAAGTCACGGCCCGGCTGATTTGCCCAAGTGTATGTTTTATTGTTATCCACCTCCATAATGATATCTGGTACAGCAGATAAAATAGCTTCTTGGCGTATTGATAATACCCGTAAAGCAATCTCCGCCTGCTTCCGTTTGGTGATGTCGTTGAAAACAATCAGCATCGCCGGCTTGTCTCCATAGGAAATCGGCACAGCCGAGACTTCAGCGGTGAACAATGAACCGTCAAGACGGATTAGATGTTCTTCCATTACCGGAGCGATACTTCCTTCGCTTAATGCTTGTTTGATTCGTTTTATTACAATTTCCCTGTAGTCGGGATGCACAAAATCCATAACTGGAGTGCCTACTAGCTCTTCGGGGCTTTCCGCTCCGATGATTTTTGCGCACGATGGGTTTGCATAGACAATCGTTCCTTGACTATGGACAACGACACCATCGGGCAATAACTCAACCAAACTGCGATATTTTTCTTCGCTTACACGCAACGCTTCAGATGACAGAAATTTCTCGCGGTAGAAATGCGCTCTCTGATGCCTCCAGACCAACCCAACTCCCGCACCAGTGCCGATCAACAAGACACCGATAAACAGGATGATCTGCCAAAATCTCCCTCTCATCGGTACATAAATCTCCGAGATATTCATGCGGGCCACCAAAAACCACGGGGAATCGGGAATGTGACGTACGTTCGCCAACACCGGTACACCACGGTAGTCAATTCCTTCGACAGTCCCTTCCTTGCCAAGAATCGCTTGGACAGCGGGCATGGTGACATTCGTCAGTGGACTGCGAAGAGTAAGAGCTGTGTTCTTTTGGAACCTCAATTCATTCAAGAACAGCGCATCATTCCCTTCACGGCGAATGATCAGAGTTTCAGATGTCCGGCTTGGTATTGGCCAATATTGAATGAAGGGGTAGAGATAGTTGGCTGGATCGATCTCCAAAACGAGAATTCCAATCGGCCTGTTGCTGTGCTGTTCATCGAGAATGGGCACCAGTACCGACAAATAGATTTTCCGGTCATTTTCATTTCTGTAAAAATCCTGAATAGCTACCTCTCTTGAAATCAGGATTTCGGATGCACGATTCGATATAGTGGAAGCAATCGGCTCCTGTTCTTTAGGAACCGACATCCGGGTGACACCAAGGGTGTCGAGCAAAAAAATCCGGTTGTACTGATAATGCGATTTGTATTTACCGAGCCAATCTTGAAGCTGGTGTTGCGCATCAACGTCGTTTGCCTTCCCGAAGAAACGCCGTACCAAATTGGAAAGGGAGGGATTCTTGAAAAGGATGGATGCGTCTCCCAACCGTTCCGCCCGATACTGCACCAGTTGATTTACCTTCAATTCTGCGATAACGGAAAGCTCATGCTCTATCTCTTGACGGTAGCCCTTCTCATAGTTACGGTAAGTGAAGTAGCCGCCGGTAACGATGCCTGCCGCAAGGATAACGAAAATCAACAGAAGAGCATACGAAACGCGTGCTGTTGCTGAGTCTCTTATTCTGCTATACGGCCAAATCTGTAGTCCGGCAGTAACGAGCAGACCAAGCGCAAGAATGAGAAAAGCGAGAGAGCATGGCAGTGAAGGAGGAATGATCCTTCCACCATGCATAAAGGGTGATCCAATTAAATACGCGATCAAATGCAATGAAGCAGTCAAAACCATGAGACACGCCAGTACCAAAGCCGCAACTGCGCGTTTGGGCCGTTCGACAGATGGCGAAAGCGTCAGCAAGAATGACATAGCAGAAACCACAAAGCAGATTGTCACGATTGGAGACATATGCCCGATCGGCATACCGTCAAGAGTGCCGGTGATGGAAAGACCGAGGTGTTCAATTTGTGGATATGTCCCTGCCGAAGAAAAGAAAAATAGCAGAAGCGAGGTAACCGTAACTACTGAACCAATGAATATGCTCATCAAATACGTTCCGCGGTACCGGGGGAAGCGATTGCGGAAAAAGATTGCAGCTCCGAACAGCACAAGAAGGAACGCCGTGCTCGGCGCCATCGGTATCAGATTGGAGCCGAAGTTGGTCAAAAGAGGAAATCGCAAAATCCAACCGAGCAGAGCGAGGAACCCGATAGCCGCTGTGAGAATCCCCGCTGTCAAGATGAAAACATTTCCAGCATGATTTTCTGTGTGGTTAGAATTATTCATGAAGACAAACCTTTCAATTTCGCTCACAGTCGCATTTCTTGGAATGCGAACGACATTTCCGAGCTTCGCATCGGCAATTCCTGAAACGCCAACGACAATTCCTTACTTCGCATCGGCAATTCCTGAGATGCGAACGACAATTCCTTCCTCAGTGCTTAACTCATGTTACGCAAAATTTATTTGTTCCTTGTGCAGCATCGATGCAATCCAATGAATGGATCGCAGATTACGCAGATTCATGGATTGCGCAGATACTTACATCGTACATAAGACTATTTTTCTGCGTTAATCCATGAATCTGCGTAATCTGCGTTACTCTTGCACCTTTGGTTCTGACGTATCTGCCTGGAAAAGCACAGCCTGTTTTGATAAATGATATTGATGAAAATCCTTTGCGTAACATCAGTTACTAACTGATGTTACGCAAAAAGACAAAGACCAAGATCATGTCGCCCCTCTGGGTCTTGACAATGGATGTGGATACGTTGCTACAAACAGTTCGCTCCTATCGGAGCTCTGTCACTTTGCGTTATGTCCACCATCGTCGAGGGGATTATAGTCCCCTAGGGACGACCTATTTGTAGAACGAATGATCTATGCCTATCCGTTCAATCAGTGTCATCCGCAGCACATCTTGGTTTTTCAATAGAACACGGATTATACAGATGAAACGGGTTTACACGGATTTGATTTATTGTCATTCGAAACTTCTTTATCCATAAATAGTTTTATCAGTGTCAATCCGTTCAATCAGTGTCATCCAGCACATCTTGGTTTTTCAATAGAACACGGATTATACAGATGAAACGGATTTACACGGATTTGATTTTTTGTCATTCGAAACTTCTTTATCCATAAATGGTTTTATCAGTATCAATCCGTTCAATCAGTGTCATCCGTGTTCTATTACTAAGGGGTCTTGCTCCATATCTTTAAGATCTCTTCCGTAAATTTCATATCAAGCTGTACGTAAGGTCCACGTGACCAGAGCACATAATCGACGAGATCGCGTTCCTTGTATCCCTTGAAATTGTATCCCACACTAACACGGAGATTTTTCGCTACAACGTAACCAATTTCAGCGTTATATCCAACCAACTGATCCTGAACCGTCATCTGGGCGAGGAGCCTGTACTCAAAAGCAATGTCAAGATCTTCTGTGATGCTGTATGCCGGACGGATCAAATAGAAGAATGTTTGTGTGGTCAGATCCACGAGAGGTGAGCCTTCTGCCGCACGTTTCCACGCGAACTTCGTACTCAACTCAAATTTGTGCAAGGGCTCCATAAAAGCGTGGATGCTGATGATGGATGCCACATCATCGAGATATGGATTGAGAAAACGATTATCATCTATTTTGAACTCATACTTGCCGACAACATTCAACCAGTTCAGACCGGCGGGACGATAGGCGATACCGGTGATGAGATGATGAGTCGTCTGATACGCCGGCGAAGAAATTGCATCTTCATTAGTCGCCCGATACTTGAGGATGCAGCTGAAATTCTTTTGCAGACCATAGACAATCCCGGTTCCCAAACCGCGTTTGATCGAAGTGTTGCTCTCGCCGTATTCAACATTTGCCGTGGCACGCAGCGGCCACTCGGGCAGATATTCCACTGAACCGGAGTAAGCCACATGATCTTCTATGAAGGCCTCATTCAAACGACGATTGAGTGACTTGGCGCGCTCATAGCCGATATTGGTTGCAATCTGTTTGGTCAGGTGAAGCGTGTTCTTGAGCCCAATGCTGATGGTGTTCCGATATCCGCTGGTGGCGCTGCTGACTTCATACTTCCCATAGACATCTGTGCCCTCCAATGGCGTACTTGTTACTCCCAGCGAAGAGAGATATCCGCCATCTTCATAGGATTTGATCTGACCCTGCAAGCGCACGTCGTCGATCATCTTATAGGCACCAAGAAGTGAGGTCCCATTCGGACGAGTGACATCGTTGTCAGGACCCAGATTTCGCTCGTGTTGTACTGAAAGCGAAAGTCTCTGCGTCACAGCATAGTCGACCAGTGCCGTCCCGAGCGTTGAATGTGTCGCGCCGGCCGGTCGCAGTGTATCGGAGGAGAAGGTATCATATTCCAGGTCTTCAATCTTCAATGCAGTCTTCACATTCTTCATCACTTCCTGTTCGACACCGCCGGAGAGGGACGTCAGCCGGGTATTTCCTGCCAGCGTGGTTTGATCCGATTGATAGAAGTCTGCCGATGCTTTTGTAGTACTCCACGGCAAATAACTGCCGCCAACTCCGTATTTGCGCGTTCCGAGTTCGCGTTGCGAGCCCAATTGTGTCGAGTTGGTAAAGCCCTGCCCCACGTCTCGATAGTAGCCTTTCATCGTAAGATTGGACCACGGAGAAAGAGTGGGTTCAATCTTATATGCCATACCTGAGTTGCCAATGGTATTCGAGCGGGCAACTTCGCCCTGGAGGCCGAATATTTTCCCGAATTGATATGTTGCGTTACTTCCCCAGAGTGTGTAGTTCGTCGGTTCCTGCTGCTCCGTAACTGCAGTGAATCCAAGAGTGAGATTATCGCCGAATTGATGTTCGACTCTTCCGCCGGCAATATAGCTCGTCGCCTGATCCATGGTAGCTTCGAACGTTACGACGACATAATTCGGATTCCCCATTGCATCGATTGCGGGAACCGGCTGCTTGAAGAAGATAGTTCCCTGTTGGTAGTCAATATCATAGTCGTTAAAGCGGTAGCGATCCACTGAATGCAGAAGAACCTCCGAATGAAATTTATCCCGCGTCTCGATGCGGATTTTTTCCGAGCCCTGGGTAATATTCGTATAACCGACAGAATAAAAACCGGCCAATCCCTGGCCGGGCATTTCTTTTTGCACCGCTTTCCGGTCTGTGAGAGAGCCAAAACCGCTCACTTTCCAGCTGCCCTGTTGGTGAACGATCTGAACACCATTCAGCGAACGGTTATAGGCGGTGAATTCCTGATTCGTCATGTTGGTGTTGTAGTCGCCAAGAAGGAAGAAGCTCTGGTTGTGCTCGATCTTCACATACAAGTTGCTGCTTGATTGTGCGTCATAATACAGCATGCTGTTGTCGCCATAGATCGAGTAGAGATAGTCCGGATCGAGATCGCGGAAAAGCCGTGATCGATTGCGCCGGTCGCTATCGAATGAGGCCGTCATGAGATAATCCTCCGCGATTGTCCCCCGGGCAAACACTGCCGCCCGACCGCTCGTCGAGACCCCGCGTCCGAACGAATTATTCGAAGCCAGTACGGCGGAGGAGTCGAGATGATTCTCACGTTGTGCGAGTGTTCCGCTCGCCATTCCGACCATCGAAAATGGTTCTGTCGGAGTTGTCAGAGTGAGATGGACAGACGAGAAAGCCTGCTCGGCATGTACACTGATGGTGGCTATGCCCGTCGTTTTGTCTGCCTGATACTCAAATGGAGCAATGCCATTGAATAATTGTATCTGCACACCTGCGCGTGACGGATCGAGATCTGGAGTGGTGATGGTACCGCGATCGACGGTAACGGTCACCATGACATTGTTTTGAATCGGAACATTCCACTTGTCGAGCACTCTGATCGTTCCGGATGTTGTGCTGATGCCGTTTGCGTGGAGACTTTTTTTCTCAAGCTGTACTTCCACATACGCCGGCGGACTGAGAATATGTATCGTGCGCGTTGCCGAACTGATGCGGCTGCCGTCGGGATTGACCATGCGTACTTCAAATACAACATCGCCGGGCTCTACCTCCACGTTGAGGAAGTCGACAATTCCGTCAATCCGGATCTTATCCTTCATTGCAAGTGTGCCATTCACATACAACTCTGCATCGGTTGACGGCCATCCTTTCACGATGACTGCCTGGCGGGTCAATGCACTTGCAGAGCCTTCAAGCGGCGATTCTATTTGGATCTGTGCCATAGTTACAGCACTGCCCGCGACGAGACTGCAGAAAATCCAGACAGCCAGCCTGAATTTCCGGCAAAGCCTATCAAATGCGGTGCGTGTGTGCCTTACACTTGAAGCGCAATATGTTGGGCGATGTTTAGTCACTTTGAACACTTGTGATGCCGAAAGCACAACTTCTTAGAACATCAATAGAACACGGATCATACGGATGAGACGGATTTTCACGGATTTGATTTTCTCCTGTCATTCGGGACTTATTCATCATAAATAGTTCTATCAGTGTTAATCCGTTCAATCCGTGTCATCCGTGTTCTATTTCTCTTTTCTTTTAAATCAGTGTGTCTGTGTTCTATTTCTCCTTTTGTCGGGTCTTTTTGATCTCCGGCACGGATTTAACTGGCTCAATTTTCCGCGCGAGGTAAAAATCAGCACGCGCGATGTTCGATTCTGTAAGTTTCACAAAACGTGACGAGGGATCGTGTGCAAACGCACCGTATCCGGGCAGCAAATGCGTTCCTTCGGGCAGTGTATGCTGTCGTACTTTGATAACGTGCAGGCCCGGAGGAACATCGGGCAGTGAATATTTGCCGTCATCACCGGTGATGATGCGGGTACCATCCTCCATCATCAACTCTACATTTTTAACCCCTTCTTCCCCTTCATCCTGTTCAGCATTCCGATTGTCATCGTAGAATACTTTGCCGACAATGATACCGCGCTCCGTGAAGACACCGCGCCGCACTTCAATACGTTCTGATACCGAAGCCGAAACGAGCGCATTCCCTGCGGAAGTCGTGGCAAACGCTTGCGCCGTGTTGACACCGGTGCCTTCGCTACCTCCGGCCCCAACGACAAGGCGATAACTGAACGTCAATGATGCATTCGGTGCGAGGGAATCTGCCAGGCGCCAGCGAAGTTCCTTATTGCCGGAGGGATCTGCAACGCGGATCGAATCGAGTACTGAAGAACCGGCGATGAAAGCGAATCCGAAGGGAATGCGATCCGCGAGCACCACATAACGAGCGGTACTGACGGTGCTGGTGTTCGTGATGCGGACGACATAACCGGCAAAATCGCCAATATCGACAATTTTGCGAACAGCCTGTTTGCTTACTTGCAGATAAGAAACGACGGTCGTCACTTGTGCGTGACTGTGAGCGTCTGCTCCGGATGTTATGCTGCTATCACGCCAGAGAAGATCTGCCGTGTTCGTATAGGCGACCTCACCTGCAGGCAAATCCGAACGGACAATTGTTTTTACAGAAGCCTGCCATTGTTGTCCAACCTGGAGTGAATCGATGAACCAGCGAAGTTGATGCGTGATTGAATCAGATGATGCCGGCGGTACGGCTGCAAGGAATCGCACTTGCACGGGCAATACATCACCCACCCGCATACTATCTGCCGTGGCGCCGGCCGTGTTTTCTACGACGATGGTATACGTCACGGTATCTCCAGGCTGTGCGGAGGAGACAGACGACGTCTTCCAGATCCTGAGTTTTGACGGCACATCGACACGTGTGAATGTCTGCGTGCTCGCCGGATCTATTTCGTTGGAAGTAATCGATGCAACGTTCCTTGCCGTGAACGTAGCGCGAAGAGTATCGGCAAATGCAACCCGTGCGGCATATTGAATTTGGGAGCCGGCAGCTAATATTCCCATATTCCACACGATCCGATGGCCGGCAGCATCATAACTACCCGGACTCGATGCCTCGACGAAGTTCATTCGTGCATCCAGTGTATCGATGATGACAGTATTTGACAGCGACAGTGTGCCCGTGTTGCGGGCAGTAATAGTGTAGAGTGCCGTATCTCCCAGAGATTGTTGCGCTGGTCCCAGTTTGCTGAATGAAAGAGACGGATTGAGCACAACAGCGATGTTGACATCGGTGACAAGCTCCCCTTCGCCGGTATTCTGCACTGTATCTTTTCCTTGAATCAAGGGATGCGAGATTGCCAGCTCGTACGTCCCCGCAGGAATTTTTTCAAAGAGATAAGCACCGGTGGAATCTGTTACCGTCGAATCAATGGGTGCAAGTGATACCGGTGTTTTTGAAAAACGTGATCGTACTGCAGCCTTCGTCCCTATCGGACTGAGCAGCAATGTGACACCCGCGGCCGGGACCGGACGGTGAGAAGCGACGAAGAAAATTGAACCGGTTATTTGATTGTTGCCAAAGACAGGAGCATTGCCGCCCGTACCGGGAACAACAACCGCGACCTCCATAGTTGCCGTAGAGATCTCTCCGAATGCATTCGTTGTTGTGATGGTGACGCGATATGTGTCGGTCTTCGGCACAGCGACTATATACTTACCATCAGATCCCGTGCGCACCGAACCGACGAGTTGTCCGGCGGAAGAGTACACGCTGACTAATGCATTTACTCCGGGTTGTCCAGTTTGTCCGTTGTGCACAATGCCGCTTATTGCTCCCGGATAGAATACTGCCATCACGGTGCTTGAAGCAGAACATATCTCCGGATCACCCGCAGAAACGGTGACATTCGCCGTATCGATGGAATGGCTTACTATCAACGCACGGACCGAATCGACAGCGCGACCATCGAGCGTCGGCATGATGATTGTCCCCTGACCATTCGAGAAGAAACCGTTGGTGGTACTGAACGTTACCGGAGTTCCGTCCGGTTTCGGCTGGCCGCCGGCATCAGAGACGAAGGCTTCAATAACTGACGCGCTGATACCATTCCCGATGACGACGCCTGGTGTTGCGCGCAGGCTGACACGACAAGAACGATCAGCGACAACGACCTTTGTGATAATTTGGCAACTTGCCTTCCGGCCCGGCGTCTGATCGGATTCAGCCCAAGCCGTATTGATAATGGTGAATCGATTCGGAAGGTCGGATCGCAGCCGGGCTATGATCCAGATGGAGTCGATTGCACCTGCGGACAGAGCACCTATCGCGGCGGAGACGGCATTTCCAACGCGCTGTGCATTCCCGGAGACCGCGATAATCATGAGCGACGCCGGCATTGTATCGCGAATGATCACGTCTTTCAAGACAGTATTGCCGGAATTCTGGAACCGGAGCACATAGCGAAGAGAATCGCCCGTCAACACCGTATCGGCAGATGCTGTTTTTATAATCTGCAGTTCCGGCCGGGCTGTGGTGTTGCCCAGGTTTGCGTTGATAATAAATTCTCCATCGGCAAGAGCGACGATGGATACACGTGCCGTATCAATTTGAGTGATGAGCTCAACGGTCGAAGTACCAGCCGGGACGTTGTTAAAAACATAGTTCCCACTCTGGTCCGTACGGACAGTATCTGCCAGTGCACCGGAAACAACGAAGCGTGAGACGAGCAGTCCGGCAATCGCCCGACGATTTCCTGTGGCGAGATCGTAGATGGTTCCACTGATCGAGTTTCCATTTGAAGAAGGCGGAATGCCTCCAACACCTGGAACAGCAACGAAGACTAAGGCAGAAGACACCGTGGGACTTGTAAAGACGTCGATCGCAGTCACTCGTGTTCGGAAGGTATCTGCTTTTGCAACCGGCACCAGATACGGATTTCCGGCCTTTGTCGTATCGATACCAATGAGTTGACCGTTGTTCGACCGCACCTCTGCGATTGCTCCGTCCACTGCCTTTCCTGTCCTGTTGTCCACCACCTTTCCGGTAATTGCACCGGGATAGAAAATGATGGTGACGGAATCTGTCACTGTCCCGAGACCACCGGTTCCGGCAGTCGCTGTTGCAATTGCTGAGACAATATTACTGCTGACTATATCGGCAGTCAGAAAAGTCGTTGCGATCCCATTGATGGTTGAGAGGGTGATTGCTTGTAGTCCGTTGCTGAACTTTCCGGCCGTGGCCGTTAATGTTGCTGAAGTGCCATCAGGAACAGGTCGGCTCAAGGAGTCTGTTATCGTCGCGGTCAGGATTGATTTGTCGATTCCATTGCCGATGATCAGTCGTGGATTTGCCACGAGCCTGATACGGCCCGGCAGAATGCCGTGCACAACGGTTGTATCCTCGTTGCTGAAAATCGACACTCCTCCGTTGGCGGTCAGCAGGCCAGTGTTAAGAATTCTTGTTCCATGCGCCATTCCCGAAGGAATGCTGACCTTCAGTTGAACACTTCCGAAAACATCTGCAGCCAGATTCCCGACGTCCCACACAACAACGCCGCCAGTCAATTGTCCGTTGTTCGATGCAGAGACGTAGTGCGTTCCGCTTGGGACAGCATCAGAGATGCGCACACCGGTACCCATTGCATTGCCATCGTTAACGTAGCGCAATGTGTACGTCAGTGTATCACCGGCACGCACAGGCTTTGGATCCCCTGATTTCGTGATAACAAAGTGCGGCAACATCGCCACCGTCACCGATGCGCTGGAAGTGATTATCGTTCCGGTACTGTCACTTCCATAAGCGGTGTTGATGAATATTGTTCCCTGTACTGCAGACGGCAGAACACGCGCGGTGATAACAAGCGTATCCGTACGGCCTGCGTCCAGCGAACTCCAGGTTTTGGTTACAATGGATCCTTGCACAAGTCCTTGATTGACGCTGAGCAGTTCAACAGCCGTGGGCAGCGTATCGACGATCCGAACGTTTGCTAATGCAAGAATTCCCGTACTGCCTACGGCGATTTTGAAAGTGACTGTATCGCCGGGATGGACAACACCGGAGGAAACAGTTTTTTGCAGAGCGAGCATCCGGGTGTACTTTACGGCGAACGAAACGAGATTGCTTTCTGTGGAGAGTGGAGACCCATCGAGTAGTTTGTACCGTATTAACGCCTTGTTTTCAATCTTGGTCTCGGGGACAGACTGCCCCAAGAGCGGCAATGTCCAAAACACTGCCAGCGCCATGATCCAAAAAATGCGTACGCTATGTTTCACCGTTCTCTTCACAAAATCCCTTTCACCTGAAGCCGACAGCGAGAACCGGCCTCAGGTTCAAACTTGAAATGTGCTATTGGATGAGAGCACTGAACTCTATTGTGCCTGAAGCACCCGCGCCAACATTACCCAGGTTGACAATCGCGACGCCGCTGGTGAATTGTGCAACATCTCCATCGACATCGTCCGTCTGAGCTGTCCCGTTATACTTGATGCTGTTGGCCACATACGTCATGTGGGTCGGAATAATATCAGAGACGATGATCGATTGTGCTGCACCAGTTCCATTGTTGTGGTATGCAACAGTGAATACAATCTTTGCACCTGTAATAGATTCGCCGCCGCCAAACACCGCATAGGACTTGACGAGTGACATGACGGGGGCTTTGACCGTTATGACACCGACAATAGTTCCTGAAACCGCCGGATTTGATAGCGACGTGAAGGTGAATTTTGTCGAATCGATGGCGTGATCGGGCGTCAACGCGGGAATAGTCGTAACTGCGATGAGATTCAGTAAACCGCCATTCGGCAGAATCTTGCCTGTATTCGACACATTGATCGTATAGTCACCATCATTTCCGTAGATGCCGTCGTTGTTTGCGTCAACCCAATACGTCCAGAGCAATCCAAGGCTGGACGAAGTGGTGATCCGTGTACTATCCGGACCATTGCCATTATTTTGCAGTGTAATTCTATATTGCGCGTTCAAACCGACGTCAATACTCTGCGTCTGCGGATTGATGGTTGGTATTCCGCTCACGAACTGTGCAACAGTGATTGACGTAGAGGGAGACGTGATGTTCCGGGCTGCACCATTAGCACTATCCGTGAAGGCAAGGCCGGCCTGGTTGCTGATAACTGAACCGGCAAGAACTCCCGCATTTACGGTCACTTGGAAGGTTAGAGTTCCGCTTTGCCCACCGCCAATTCTTCCGATGGTCCAAGTGATGGTGCGATTGGAGGAATTGTAGGATGCCGTAGTTCCGCCGGGTGCGACAATACTGCCATTCACAAACGTGAGGTTGGTGCTGAGAACATCCGACCCGACCGCTGTGAGCGCAGCTGCTGTGCCGCTATTCGAATATCCAACCGTAAACGTTACCGGCTGTCCAGGCTGTGGGTTGGTTGGTGCGGCAGCATTGGACATACTTACAACGGCGGCAGAATTTGTCGTTGTATAAAAACCCGACACAGTCACAGTATTCTTGAACTGCGATGTCGCGGTCACAGTCATGAGATCAATGGTCCCATCGACTGTGTTGGCAGGAGTGAATATGCGTGCGATGAGGTATAAGGTACTATCAGCCGCTATTGCCGGTGTTACGGTAATTGGCCCTGCTGTTCTTTCCGATGCATCAAGCACGCCATTGCGGTTGGCATCCAGAAAGAGTTGCGGCGTCCAGTTCTGCGATGACCCGACCAGGAGGTCAAAGATGTCTGTTCCATTGCCGGTGTTAGTCACAACAATAGAGTATGTTTGGTACGTACTGTCACCGGAAGTGTGTGCAGATGTCGGCGGATTAATCGCGACACCGGCGACCTGTTTTACGGTGATGGAAATTGTGTTGGAGTTGAAGGCGGGATAGGCATTCCCTGCAAGATCTTTATAGTTCATCGTCGCGAAGTTCGAGATGACTGTTCCTGCAGGAGTTCCGGCAGCAATTGCGGTTGCCGGAATCACGAGGCAAAGCATGCCTGCCAGTCCAATGAGGATGGCAACGGAGGATTTCATGGTAGTCCCTTTCTTGTGATTTATTTGATGCATGGTTTGTGATGACGCTGAGTAACTATGATTGACATCTGATTCTTTGTCTTTATCGCGATGGTTTCTCACCCCGATGGAGGTGATTCTGACATCAACCATCGAGGAAACCCGGCCGATCGACAGCGTGGAAACGTACACGTCCGCCCCCGCATTGTGCGGTGGAAGTAAAGCATGGCGTTCTGTTGTTCCTGGATTATTGGAATGCAATACAGAATTACTTCAGTGTTTTTCATGGCGGTCTCTCCTTTTTTGGTATTATTGGATTTCTACTCTGAATGATGCCGTGCGTTGTTCGCCGGGATACATCGGGTCTTGAAACTTCCAGGTAATATTGGTCACCTGCCCGATCTGCGGCAGCTTGGATTCTTTTCTGGTATAGATGATGGTGCTTCCTTTCCCTTCGGCACTTCCCTCGAGGTACGATGTGCCGGCAGGAATAATATTGTTGAGTGCATTCGCGGTTGCAGCAGCGGTTCCGATATTATGCGAATACAATAGGAACATCAGCGTATCGCCCGGTCGGGTCGACATTTTGCTCGCTTGCGATACCGCAACGACTTCGGGTTTGCCGATATGCGTATCGAAATAGGACTGCAGATTCTTCACTTGCTGTCCAATGTGTTCTTTGAAGGAAATTGTTGTCCCCGCTGCTTCGAGAGCAAAAATAATCGTTGGAGTACTGCCGGATAGCGATACGTCTTTGCCGGTTACAATGAAGCGGACAGGGTCATTTTTCTTCGATGGACGTCCGGCTTCGATGGTGCTTCCAGCAAGAGGATGGAAGACCAGTGCAGGTTGAATGGGTGCAAGGGTATCAGGATCTGAAATAGCGAAAGAGCTGCCCGAGCTCTTCCAAGATCCTGCCGCGACACCAATGAATCGTATGCGAATTTTGAGATGATCGTTCGCTACCACTGCAAACGTCATCTTCAGTTCTTTGCCCAGGGGCAGGTTTCGTTCTCCGATGATCCCTATTTCGCGTATGAATTTGAATGTATATGCACCGGACTGAACTCGAAATGCGGAGATGAGTTTTTCAGGTGAGCTCATTGATTCCGCATCAATCTTTTGCCAGCCCGCCGTCTCTTTTCCAAAATATTCGTCACGAGTGACTTTTTTTATGATCATGTTTTTTGCGGCATCTATGATTTCAAGGACTGTCTGCGAACCGGCAGATCCTCCTGCTTCCCCCGCGAATATTCCAAACGCCCGCTGTGCCTTTCCCTTTTCTGTTCCCGGAAGTAAAGTCAAAAACGGTGCGGGTTTCATTTCACCCTCTGAACGAGATTGAGAGAAGGCAGTGACGGAATAGTCAGGATATTGCAATTCTATCGTTTTCTGAGCTATCGCGACTGCCGTGAAAGCGAAGAATATGGCAATGAATGGGATGAGACGATTTGTGAACATAATTATTCTCCTTGAGACTATGTTTGAGTGGTTATTGTACGCGTACTTTAAACTTGATTGTCCCCGAATGGCCGGGCTGAACAATACCGACATTGAAGAGTATTTGGTTATTCGTCACTGATGCAGCATCCGCATCCACCGCATCGGTCATAGGTACACCATTGATGATAATTGATCCGGGAATATAGACCGAGTTGTCAGGTGTTGGATCCGTCACGGTAACGAGTGCTGCTGAAATCGTTCCCTGATTGGAATAAGAAATTGTAAATGTGACCGTATCGCCGGGAATAGCAACAGATTTATCTGAAGATTTTGTCATCGTCATCTGTGGCCGGTTGAATGCTGTGAACGAAGAGTACAGAACCTGCCGTACTCCGTACGAAGATATTGTTGCGATATTGGTGGCAACATATTGGTTTGTGATTGTTGTATCTATCGTAACGCGGTACTGTAGTATTGCACTATCGTTGATCGCAAGGCTGAATGTTGGAAACGTGATCTTCCCACCTGCAAACGTGCCGCCATTGGATATACTGCCGGGAACGACAATCACAGAGGAAGGCAATGAATCCACGACACTCGTCGACGTTGCGACGAGGCTTCCTGTATTACGCACTTTGAGAGTATAGATCAGTGTATCGTGCGGTATGACGTACGCACCATTGATATCCACGTATGATTTTGTCGACGTGGAAAAATTAGGCACGCTCACGTTGAGTATGCCGGCAATGACTGTCGTAGCTCCGGTATAGGTATTAACTCCTGATAGCGTCCATGTGCTTGTGCCATTCTTAGTTACTGTTCCGGTGGTTGTGGCAATCACTCCACTTTCAATACCGGTTCCCGTTCCAGTCAAGTTCAGGCCAAAAGTGTTACCTGTAACACCACCGCTCAAAGTCATTGCACCACTGCCGGATGCATCTATT
>Ga0182027_10000264_pt1 | contig 90050 bp, 67 predicted proteins | sample 712E1DmetaG_FD_121300 | JGI IMG/M metagenome (GOLD analysis project Ga0182027, IMG submission 121300) | Permafrost microbial communities from Stordalen Mire, Sweden - 712E1D metaG (Illumina Assembly) | ecosystem: Environmental > Terrestrial > Soil > Wetlands > Permafrost | place: Sweden... | reverse complement strand
TTCGTTCTGGTATAATGCCCCGGGAAGTACTCCTACCAATAAAAAAGTAGAAGTTGCCTATAGAGCTGGCGGTGATGCAGATGTGCATGCAGTTCCCGTAACATTCAGCGCCAATGCGGCGCCCACCTTTGGTACCGATCACCTAGTCGCTCATTTTGGTGGCCCAATATCGTTTACTTTTGGAATTGCAGCCAACCATTTTTTTGCACGAATAAATACCGGAGGAAGTGACTGTCCCCGTATGGCTACTATTCCAGCAACCGGCAATGCTACCGATGCCGATTTATGGGTGCCGACCAAGCAGCAGACGGCTGGTTGTATGGCTACGCTATCTCATGACGGAGCTATTGGAGGCTACAATTCCGGGTATGCAATATGGTGTGCCTGCTTAGCGGATCAAACGTGCAATTTTCGTCACCATTCGCTCACGCTGGTCCCATTTCAAGAGAAAACGGCCACTCCGATAGAGTGGATAAACGGTCTTGTAAAGACCCAAGCTAAAGGCATAAACTGGGCGCCTAAACAATATTTTAGTTACCTTCCGAATGATACAGTCAACGGGATTCCTTTATACAGCGATTATGGGGCTGATTTTGGACTTTGGAATTATACTAATAACAACGAATACATCGTTGGAAGCTTGGGTTTGGCCAATTATAATATAAAACCGGATTCATTAAATCTGGCCATCCGCAAAGTTACACCTGACACAGGCGCGATCTGGCTCATTCACTATCCTACTAATACCTGGACCAGGATTCTCAGACCTCTGGCCCCGATCAGTCACAGTACGCTCCTGGGCGCCCCGGCCGTCTGGATCGATCCGACCAGCGATGGCACCATTACACCGCTGCACGGGAACCGCCTGCAGTATCGCGGCGCTTCATCGCAGGGCAGCTATATGTTTGATATCAGAGGTCGCCGCATTGAGTCAATTTCCGCGGCAGCGACAAAACTTACCTCGGGTGTCTATTATACCGTGGACCGGGACGGAGTCATGAAGCGCATTGTTGTCGGCCGTTGATGACGAATCCCGCAGCGAGCGCGTTCCTTTAAGCTTGCTGTGGGATTTTTCAATCTCACATCACCTTTTTTCAGTTCAGGAGTATCTTCATGTCCAAAAATGTTCGTGCTTACATAGCAGGCATTGTGGGCCGGCGTTACGGCCGGCTCGCCTTTATAATAAGTGTTCTTCTTACAGCCGTTCTGTGTTCGCCGTCCAAGCCTGGGCCCAACCACTGTCCTCATTCGCCGCAGCCCCCGCCCATAGATGCATTTGATCCCTGGATCAGGATCATTTCTCCCAACGGAGGAGAGGTGTTTCATGTTGGCGATCAGTGCACGCTGAAGGTAAGGTCACGATACCCGGTTTCTTCGACGTTGGTTCTTGTCAACATCGGAGGGAAAAGTCTGTCCCCGACCCCGGCGGCGTATGTCCCGCTGGGTGGCGCACCACTGCCGGGAGACTCCGCTGCAGGAGCCGCCGGAGACTCCACTATCAATGCCGTGATCTTTACCGTTCCCGATTCCTTTTCGCAACAGTTGGGAGGAAACGTTTACGGTGTCTCCGATGAATGCTTGATAACAATCAATGCCTATGCTCCGCCCTATTACGGGGACACCTCCAATTGTTATTTCAGCATTGTAAAGTAGAAAAAACAGTAATGAATCAATATAGAGCCACGGTCATAGGCCGTGGCTCTATTACTTTAGAATATCACCCGCCCCTGTCACTTCGCATAGTAAACAATGGCAGATAATTGCTATATATATAATAGGCGGGAATCATTTATTTTAATCGTCTTAGAAAATCTTTTTATTCGCATAATGGTGAAATTAATAAAAGGAGCCTTAATGAAAAGAGTAGCAGCACTTTTAACTGCCATTGTCTTGTGCCAGCTGCTGGTTTCGTGCGACAGCGCATGGCCGTACAAGCCGGTCAAGTTTATCGCCCCGGAGCCTCCGCCGCCAAAGCACGCATTTATTACCAAGGCTGCTCTGGATTCATTCTGCGGCACCGGCAACGTAACGCTGCTTTACACTTTGTCAAAGCTCGGCGTGATGACGCAGACTATTTACTATGTCCATCTCAGCGATCCAGATGCGACCCCGGTAAAATTGAAAAAACCAGCGGGACGGGAAGGTTGGAAGGCGGAAAGCCCGATGCCGTCGCCCGATGGAAAGCTGGTGGCGTATTATCTTTTCCCCCCTATTGGCCATAGCGCCGCGTACATACAAAGGCTTGATTCGACCTCTGATCCGATTCCGATTGCCGAGCCCGGGAGCGACCCGCATTTTTATAAGGACCAGCAGGGCAAACTGTTCGTTACGTATGCCGATACAACCGAACTGCTCAACAATCTTCTTTCCATTACTTCGCGGGCGACCTATATGAAACAGGTGGACTCCTCAAGCGGGCAAGTTATAGATTCGATTGGAAAAATCGCGAGCCATCCTTTATACGGCGGCATTTCCCGGGACGGACGGTACATGTGCACCGGATATGCCGATACCTACATCTACGACCGGACCGATTCAAGCTATCATCCTATCGATGCCGGATTGCAAACCTGCAATCCATCCATTTCCACCGATTCTATATTGACAGACAGGATGATGTTTCTCAATTTCGCCGGCGTACAGACCCTGAACAACAATCCGTACGGCAATGCATCGGTGGGACTACACAAGGCGGTTTTCATTGTGGATAAATCGAACAGCGTGGTCTCCGCCTTCGACCTGAACACCATGCTCGGCGCATCAAAGGGCGAATGGCAATGTCCCGAGTGGTCGAACAATCCGGACTATTTCGCCGCGCTCGCATCCGATGCCGATAATTATGACATCTATCTTGTAAATATCAAAACCAAAAAGGCGTTACGAATCAATACGGACAATTTCCGCGTCAATGCTTCGTCGACTCCGTATATTTTCATAGCGGGAGGTGTATCATGACACAGCGAAGCCGGCGGATTGGCATTTCCGTTCTGTGCGCGGGCGCTTTCGCGGCCGCGATGTTTGTTGCCGTCCACGCCACACATCCCGCACGTTCGCTGAGCATGGCAACGCCCTGGGCTTGCGTGGGCGGGTGCGGGGCCGGCGGGTCGGGCGGCACAGGCGGCGCCACGGCAAAATGGATCGGCAACGGCGTGAGTGGCGGGCTTCTTGACGTTCAGGAGATGTATTCGTCGACGGTAACCAAGGGCTCCGTTATAAACGGGCTTGAAACCAGGCTGAGCATCCATCCCTTCAACACAAGCACACTTGCCCTCACCCTTCCCCTGCTGGTAAAAAACGGAACGTTGCAGCCGGAGACCACGAACCCCGGGAAAATGGTCATGAACAACGGCATGGGCGATCTTCGCATTGATTTTCAGAACAGCTTCGGCCTGTCAGGGGAATTCACCTACAACTTTACGCTTGCGATTCCCACCACCAGTTACGCGGAGGTCGATCCCTCCGACCAGAACTCGACGCTCCTCCCGACCAACGTGCAACTGGGCATGGGCGTCTACAGCCTTACGCTTGACCTTGGCTATACATTGGACCTCGACAAGGCCCTGGTTCTTGTGGACGCCATCTACAGCCATCCGTTTGCCGTTAATTTTTCCGGTAAAAACTCCAATTTTCCGCTCTACAACGACACCGCAACCTGGGACCTTCTCTCAGCCAGCCAAAAGAGCAGGTTTCAATATTATTTCAAGCCGTACGGTGAAAACGATATGGGCGCGTATTTCCCTCCCAGCGTAACGGTCTCGGGGTTCTACGCCACAAAGGCAATCGAACACTTTGTTCACTCATTCGGCCTTATGTTCTCCGCACCGATTGGCGTGGCCTGGATTCCTTCATTCAAACCGGCATTGTACGATCCCAAGCCCGACCCGGACAATCAGGCATGGACGGCCACGCTGTGCTATGGCCTCGAATTTTCCCAGCCGAATTTTCCAATTTTCGTGGCAGCCTACATTCCGATACACAGCAAGACCGCTTCGGCAACCAATGCGGAATTGGCGAATCCGTACGATACCAAACCCATGGCGCAATGGCACGCACCCGACATGAACGATATTCTCCACCGCTGGAGCGTGTTCGTGGGCACGAAAACAACCCTTTTCTGATTTACAAAAGGGCCCCTCGCGAAATCCGCATATTCCCTTATGTTCAGTGCGGGGACGGCATGTGTTCCTGGTCCAGGCAGGAGAACACCTGGTCATGCAAAAGCTGTTTTTAGTGAAATAGTAAACCGTCTACATTCATCATCACAATGGCGCCCTTCTCTACGTTTTTTCTGATAATACCGTCAAAGCCCTGACTCTAACCGCCAACTCAACAATGTTCAATTAAGTATATTTTCATGGTTAATAATTTTTATTGATTTCATGCTTTATCCAAAATTTTTTTAAAAGGAGTGTCCGTGGCCTTTTTCATCATCACCGTCGTCGTCACCATGACCGTCGCGTTTTTCTGCAATCTCCTTGAGGCGTGCCTCATGAGCCTGTCCCTTGCCGACATCGCGAAGATCTCCGAGCGGCAGCAGCTCGCGGGAACGATATGGAAGAACTTCCGCGACAACATCCAGAAGCCGATCGCGACCATCCTTGTGATCAATACGCTTGCCACGACCATGGGCGCGGCCCTTTCCGGATCGCAATTCAGCAATCTGTTCGGCGTGAAATGGATCGCCCTCTACTCGGTGCTCTTTGCCCTGGTGATGATCCAGTGGTCCGAAATTCTGCCCAAGACGCTCGGCTACCGGTACAACAAACTGGTGGCGACGGTATTCGGGATCCCTTTTAAGGGGCTCGTGGTCGGAATGGCGCCCCTTTTGTGGGTAACGCAGTTCTTCACCAGGCCCTTTCTGGGAAAGAACAGGGCCTCGGCCGCCGACGCGCTCGGCGACATCAACGTGCTCACGCGGTTCGCGGCGCTCAACAATCTTATCAGTAAAGAACAAGCCAAACTCGTGATGCGGAGCATCAGCCTGTCGCGCTCGAAGGTGGCCGACATCATGATGAAGCGCGCGCAGATAAAATTCCTCACGAGCGACATGTCGCTCACCGACGCGCTCATCGCCGCGCACCTGCACTACCATACGCGCTACCCGCTGGTGGAAGGCGGCGACATCGACGCCGTAATCGGCTATGTCAATTTCAAGGACATCGTGATCGCCCTGCACATCAACCCGAAGGACCCCTCGCTGCGCGGCGTGATGCGGCCCGTGCCTTCGGTGGCCGAAACCGAAAACGCGTCGGCGGTGCTTAACAAACTGATAGTCGGCCACCACCATATCGCGATCGTGCGCGACGCGGCCGGAAAAGTGAGCGGGCTGGTCACGCTCGAAGACATCATTGAGGAGGTGTTCGGCGAGATCCAGGACGAGTTCGACATCCTCCCCCGGTTCGTGCGCGCCCTGCCCGACGAGCGGTACCAGGTGGGCGGCGCCACGCCCATGAGCGAACTGAAGGAGAAGGTATGCGCCGACTTTCCCGACGAACCCACGACGGTGGACGCGTGGATACGCTCGCAGACGAAAAAGGCGATCCAGCGGAATGTGCGCATCACGCTGGGGCAGTACGAATTCGTTATTGCCAAGGTGCGCCGGTCGCAGATACATGAAGTAACAGTGGAATGTAAAAAGAAGGAAGGCACTTAATTTTTTAATTTACAAATATCCGGGGGAGAAGGCTCTCCCCCGGCCTCGGCCGGCCACACCGTCCTCGGCACTCCCCTCTCCTGGGTGTCCCCCGCGAGAAATTATCTGCAAGGTTCAAGCTTTATTGACAAGGGGCACCCGCGAGCGTTTGAAAAACAAGGGTGTTCAATCATGTCCGTCTATAATTAATCTTCCTTCCATAGTAGGTAAACTCTCTATTACCACTGGTGGGGCGACAGCCACACGATTGCCCGCAAGCAACAGGAGAACCGGCGCCAAAGAGGGGGTGTGGGTGCAGATCACCGCCGCCTCCTTGGGTGCATTGATTTGTTTCACACAAAGGAGGCGGCGGAAGCTGCACCCCAGGGGGAGCCTTCCCCCACCAAATCTATTTGAATTGACAAATAAAACTATAAAAACTCATCTGGTTATCCCCACCGTCCCCTGGAACTTCGAATAGGTCGAAGTCTTTTTAATGTCGTCGGTATACTTGAGGACCATGACGGTGCGGTACACGCCGGCCGCGCATTTCTGCTTCTGGGAATTTGAGCCGTTCCAGTACACGTCGAAGTCATACGCGCTCGTGTCCCCGGTTGCCCAGCCAAGCGGTATGATGCCGCGCAGCGAATTAAGGCTGTCGACGATGGCCACGGGATTGCCGATGACATCGAATATGTCAAGGCGCGCCCGTATTGTCTGGTTCGCAACAGGCGCGATTTTGAAGGTAAGGAGCACGCCGGCGCCGTCCTGCCGTATCCACCGCCTTGCATTGGGCTGGTACGCCAGGTTCAGCTCGCCCGGGCGCTCCCGCACGAACGTGGGCGACGAGGGGTTCGGCGCCGCAAGGATTTCGCGTACGGGCTGGCTCCTGACCGTCACCTGGACCAGCTGGTTGTTGACGCCAGGCGCATTGGCCGGCCCGCCCGAGGGCAGGTCCGACAGGCTTTTCCCCGTAGAATCGGAATACAAACTCAGATAGTCGCGCGCCGTAAGATCCTTGCTATTGGACATGTAGAACTCGATTGATATGTTCTTGTCGACCTGGTAAAAGTCCTTGATGCTGGTGAGCATGTCGGTGAGTTCGACCAGCGTGTCACTGCCGTCCGGCAAGGTCCTCTTTTCCCACACCCTTATAATCGAGTTAGGCGCCTGGGAAATGTTGAACCCGTTGCCGTTTGTCCCGATGGGCTCGGAGAACGTGACGGTCACCAGGTCCTGCGAGCGCACGCCGGGCGAGCTTATGGTCTTGGTGACGCTCCAGATCACCGGTCCCGCACCGTCGGTTGCGGTAACGTTGGTGACTGGGGAAACACCGTTTAGCCCGGTGATGGTGACTTTCGGCGTCCAGTTCGTTTCCGGATGCCCGTAGGCGGGATCGCCCGGTTTCGTCGGTTCCGCAAGGTACACGATGAACACCGAATCCGTTTTCGTGCCGTTTCTCCCGGCAACGCTGTCGACGGTGAGAGTATAAGTCACCGGTTCGCCCGTGATCGGGTCGGTGGTGGTCCCCGAAAACGTGAAATGATACGCGCCGGTGTCAGGCCACGTGACATTCTTGTCAAAGTGCAATACGAGCCGGTCGAGGTACCCGTTGCCGTTTGCGTCCTGCGTCACGATGGTCGTGAGGTTGGTGGGCTGGCCCGTTATAGTGACGCGCACGCTGTCGCTGACGGCGGCGCCGCCCGGGCCCGTCACGACGGCCCGTATAGAGCCGTCTTCGTCGTACTTCACCTGGCCCGACTCGTAGAACACCTGCGGTACGTTTGTTCCCTTGTCAATCGCGTGCAGCGTGCCGGTCACGCTCCAGTCGCCGTTTTCGGGCCCGCGCCTGTTCCCGTACGCGTCGTATCCCTCGGCAATGATCAGCTTGGAGCCGGTGGGATAATTCAGGTGTATGGAATCGAGGTTCTTCCCGTCAAAGCCCTCGAGCGCGATCCGGGAAAGCGCTCCCGGATGCATCACGAACGGCTCGGATGACGCGGAAATCCCCCTCATGACTACGATCAGCTTTTCCATGCTGTCGGTGTTGGCCGGCGCGTAATACAAAACGAATTTGACCGTGTCAACACCGTTCTGGAAGCACTCGTGTATGGTCGTGCCCATAATCGCGCCGTCCGCCGTCGGGTTTGGCCTGCCGCCTCCGCCCGTACCGAGCGCGTTCTGGTAGGTCGTGGAATCGCACCACTGGCCCGGCACAAGGCCGTCGTTGTTTCTTATCCTTACAACCGCCGCAATGGTGTCGCCCGCGATGCGCTGCCCGGGCGGCGTGAGGACCTCCATTTCCATGGCGGTGGGCGGGCCGGCGCTGACAGCGACAGTTATGAAATCCGGCTTCGTGGTAACGGTGTCGGTGCCGAGCGTCACGCGGATCGTGCCCGTGCCCGGCGTGTCGGGCGAGAAGGTCCAGCTCTGCGCCGAGGCGGGCGCTGCCGGTACCATGCTCAGGCCGGGCGAGCTTTCCCATTTCGCCGACACGTATTCCCACACGGAATCCGTGTTGCGCTGCCCCTGCACCCGGAGCGTGGTGTCCTGGTTGGTGTTCATGGCGAGGCTGGAAATATGCGCCCCGCCGCCCGCAATGATCCGCAGGGCGACATAATAATATTTGAGCACGAGCGCGGTGGTGGTGTCTTTGAGCCCGGGATAATCAAGGCTCGCGGCAACGACCTTTGCGCGGTCCCTTGGCGCTGGGTCGATCCTCGAAATGACACCCTGGCCCTGGCTCTTCTGGCCGTCGGTGACCGTGACGACCGCCGAATCGAGGCTCGTCCATGCGGTGCGCTGCGACGCTTCGATGAAATTCTGGTACTGGTCGCGTATCACCGCGTAAATCACGCCGTACTTCTGGCTCGTGGGAATTTCCACCAGCGTGTCCGGGTTGTCCTTGTGCGGGCTGGCCTCCAATCTCGGGTCATTTTCAAGCACGAGATGGTTGATTTTTCCCGCGAGCACCGACAGTTTGATCGTGTCGCGGTAGGTCTGGCCGTTTTCCTGAAATTCGCCTATCACCCATATCGAATTACCGGCCCTGATGGGCGTGACCGCGGTCGTGTACCCTGTCGCGGGAGTAAAGCTCCCGGTGGGAACGTCGGTGTTGCCCGCGAGCTCCGTGATGGTCCAGGTGATCGGCGCCGTGGCGCTCTCGTAGGCCGAGAGCCATATTCCCGCCTTGTCAAACACTTTCGCCACCACGGGCACCGGCGTGCCCGCCGAGTCCCACATGACCTGGTTGGGCCCGGGATACGGGACCATGGTTTTCGGATCGCCGCCCGCGGCATACAGCACGATGGAGCGCGGCACGCCGTGGAGGAACTGCGCCACGATCGAGTCCGGCTTTGCGGACCCCATGGTCACCTTGATATATCCGAAGCCCGTGTCGGCGGGGGCCACCGTCCATGTTATGGAGGCGCCCGGCGGCGCGACTGATGTTTTGAGTCCGGCCGTCGCGTGCCATGCCGCGGGAACATTTTCCCATCCCATGTTGTCGGACCGCAGCCCCTGCACCGACAGCACCGTGTCGGCCTCGATGGCCATTGACAAGGCGGATATTTTCACCGTGTCCCGCACCACGATGCGGAGCTGTGTGTAGGATATGTTGCTGAGCACGACAAGCACGCTGTCCTTGAAATTCGGGTTTTTCCCGTCGGACGCCGCCACCCATGCCTGACCGAGGCCCGTCCTGCGCAGCAGGATCCCCTCGCCGACCGCCGCGTTGCCGGTCCTGACCGCGGCCTGGGCGGCATCGCGGCTCTGCCACGACGCGGGATTGGAATAGCCGACATAGTTGCCGAACTGGTCGCGGAGCACCGCATACACCGACAGCGACGTGTCGGTGCCCAGAATGGAGACCTGCCCGGCGCGGTGCGAGCCCGTCAGATCGTTGGGATACGCGGTCATGCCCATGGTGTCGGGCTCGATCACGAGCCTTGCGGCGGGCCCCGGCTGGATGGTGATGGTGACCGTCTTCGTGAGGGTGATGTTCCCTTCCGTAAACGTCGCGGCCACCCGCACCGTCTGGTAGGCCTTGAAACCGGTGAACGTGGTCCTGAACCCGGTGGAATTGTCAAGCGTGCCCGAGCCGGTCGTGCCCGAAAGCTCGGTGATGGTCCAGGTGAAGGGCGCGTCGGTGCGTTCGTAGCCGCTCAGCCACTGGATGGTTTCCGTAAACAGCTTTGCCACCAGCGGAAGCGGCTGTCCGGCCACCGCAGTAAGGGTGGCGGGGTAGGCCATGTTCGATCCGGTGTTCGGCGCGCCCGGAGCGGGATACAGCGCCATGGTGGCGGGGTTGCCATAAGAGAACAGCGCGGTGATGGTGTCGGTCGCCTGCTGGCTGCCGCCCCCCCATACGATGTATATCTTCCCCGAGGCAGGGTTTACGGGCGAGAACGTCCATGATGTCGCGCTCGGCGGCGCGACGTTGTTGAACGAAAGCCCCGATGTGTTCCCCCATGTCACTTGAATATCGTCCCAGATGCCGCTGCCGTCTGAGCGCAGCCCGATCGCCGAAAGGGTCGTGTCCTGGTCGGTGCGCATTTGCAACGTATCGATGGGTATTGTGCCGCGCACCACGATCTGGATCTGCGAATAGGTCACGTTGGAAAGGATCACCTGCACCGAGTCCTTCCACGTGCCCTGTGTAGCGACAACCCACGTAAACGAGTTGTTGACCGAGTGGCGTGTAATCTCGCCTTCGCCGAGCGCCGCGCGGGCAACCGCTGCGGTGGCAACGAGCGCATCGCGGGTCACCCACGCCGCAGTGGTGGCGTGGCCCACATAATTGCCGAACTGGTCCCTGAGCACGGCATACACGCTGTCCTTAAGCATGCTGCTCGAAAAAGTGATTGAGCCGACCCGTTTGTCGGCGTTCGGGCTCACCGTGGAATCCGGGCTCGCCTCGATCAACATGTGGTGCACCGGCCCGGGCGTCACGCGCACGACAATGGTGTCGCTGCACGATACGCCGTTCTCGCTGAACGACCCGATCACGTACACCGAATTACCCGCCTTGGTGGGGGTGAACACGGACTTATACCCGGCACCTAAGCTAAGGCCGCCCGTGGGTATCGAAAGGTTCGACCCGAATTCCACTATTGTCCAGGCCACCGGCGAGGTCGAGCGCTCGTAACCGGAAAGCCAGATTCCTGCTTTGTCAAACACCTTGGCCACCACCTGAACGCCGCGGCCAGCGGAGTCCACGAGCGGGAACGCCGGGTCGGGGTACGGCGCGTTGGCGCCGACCGGTGCGCCGTCGGCGGGATACAGCACCACGGTGCGCGGCGCGCCGGGCACGATCTGCAGCAGCGCCGAATCGGGCGTTGCGCCCGGCAGCGTCACCCTGATCCAACCGCTGCCGGTGTCCGCGGGGACAATATGCCACGAGCCGGCGGTCCCCGGCAGCGTCACGCTGCCCGCGAGACCGCCTGTAACCGTCCACGCCGCCGCGACACTTTCCCAGCCGCCGCCGTCGGACCTCAGGCCCAGCACCTTTACGGTGGTATCCTGGTCAATCGTCATGAGCAAATTGGCAATGTCCGACGAATCGCGGACAACAATGCGCAGCGCCGTGTAATAAACCGTGCTCAGGTTGACAAGCACGCTGTCGGTGAACCCCTGTCCCTGCGCGAGCACCCACGCCTGTCCGGTCTGTATCTTGCGTTGCAGGATTCCCTCGCCTTGCGCGGCATTGCCGCCGGCCGCCCCCACGGTTGCCGGGGTGCGCGGAACCCACGAGGTGGGGTTCGAGAATGAAACGAAGTTTCCAAAATTGTCGCGCAGGACCGCGTACACCGAAAGCGTCTGCGCAGTGCCGGCAATGGTGACCTGGCCTGCGCGGTGCACGCCGGCGGGGTCGTACGGGTACGCCGTGGGGGCCGAGGCGTCGGGCTCTATCACGAGCCGCGCCGCAGCGCCCGGCTGGATGGTAATGTTGACCGAATCGGTGATGGTGACGCCGTTTTCCATGAACGCTGCGGTCACGAGCACGGTCTGATAGGCCTTAACGCCCGTAAAATTGGCAGAGGAGCCTGTGCTTTTGTCAAGCGATCCCGAGTTCGTGCCTCCCGACAGTTCCTTCACCGTCCAGCTTATGGGCGCGTCGCCGCGCTCGTACGAGTTGAGCCATTCGCTGCCCTGCGAAAACATTTTTGCATAGAGCGGGAGCGGCACGCCGGCAATTGCGGTCACCGCGGGTGGATACACGATGTTGGTCCCGATATTGGGCTGGCCGGGTGCCGGATACAGCGCCATGGTCCTGGGAAGGCCCTTGTCAAACACGACCACGATTGAATCGGCCAGCGCGCCGAGCGTTATGTAAATCTTTCCCGTGGTGGCGGTGGTGGGCCTGAACGACCATTTGGCATTCGACGGCGCGGTATTGTTGAAGCTGAGGCCGCCGCTTGCGCCCCACTGCACCGAGACCGCGTCCCATATGCCGCTGCCGTCGCCCCGGAGACCGCGGGCGAACAGCGAGGTGTCCTGGTCGGTCCGCATGCGGAGCGTGTCTATGGTAAACGAGTCCCTTACGGCGATGTCGATCCTCGAATACCCGACATTCGAGAGGATCACCTGCACTGAGTCATTGAAACCGGACTGCGCCGCGGACACGTAGGTGTTCGAGGCGTTCTGGGTCTGCCTCACGATCTGCCCCTGTCCCATGGCCGCGTTCGCGACCGAGGCGGTCACGACCGCGGCGTTGCGGCTCGTAAAGACCGCGGCCGTCGCGCGGCCCGCGAAATTGCCGAACGCGTCCCTCAGCACCGCGTACACCGTGTCCCGGAGCGTTGTATTTGTAAAGGTGACCGAGCCGAGGCGGTTGTCGGCGTTGGGGCTCACCGTGGAGTCCCATACCGCCTCGATGGTGAGGTGGGTCGGCGCCGCCGCCGCGGAACGCACCTGAATGGAGTCCCTGAACGTTTTCCCGTTCTCGGAAAACGTCGCGATCACATACACCGAGTTGTACGCTTTCTGCGCCGTGAAGGCGGTGGCGTATCCGGCGCCGAGGCCCAGGCTCCCCGTGGGGGTCGAGCGGTTGGCCGGAAACTCCCACATGCTCCAGGCTACCGGCGACGTGCCGGTTTCGTAGGAGCTGAGCCATATTCCTGCTTTGTCAAATACCTTGGCCACAACGGGAACGGCCTGGCCTGCGATGTCGGAAATCGGGTACACCGGGTCGAAATACGGAGCATTGCCCGCTCCGGGAGGGCCCGAGTAAGGATAGAGCACGATGTTGTTGGGAGCTCCATGGGAGAACTGCGTGCGCACCGAATCCGGGGCCGCGCTCCCCATGGTCACCTTTATCCACCCGTTGCCCGTGTCCTGCGGATACACATGCCAGCTCGCTGCTGCGCCGGGCGCGGCGGGCGGGTTGACAAACGTGCCTGTTATCGCCCACGCCGCGGGAACGTCATCCCACCCGGCGCCGTCGGACCGCTGGCCCTGCACCTTGAGTATGGTGTCCTGGTCGATGCTCATGGAGAGGACGGTGATTTTTGTCGAAACGCCCACCACGATCCGGAGCGCCGTGTACGAAACGCTGCTTAACACAACAAGAACGCTGTCGTGCAGGGCGGGATTGCCAATGTCCTGCGCAACCACATAGGCCTGGCCTGTCACGGCCTTGCGTATGCAAATCCCCTCACCCGTGACAGGGTTGCCTGCCGAGTCTCCCACCGTAGCGGGGTCCCTGGAAATCCATGTTGTCGGATCGGAAAACGCCACGAAATTGCCGAAGGGGTCGCGTAGCACCGCGTACACAGGAATGCTCGTTGACGTTCCGCCAATGGTCACCGTACCTGCGCGGTGCGGGGCATTTGGATACGCGCTCTGTCCGGTTGCATCCGGCTCTAAAACCAGCTGGGAGGCAGCGGCGGGCAGAATGGTGATCATAATCGACTTGCTTTTCCCGCCTGTAAAGTTCGCCGTCACCCGCACGGTTTTGTACGCAACGGTGCCCGTGAATGAGGCGATAGACCCGTTTGGGGTGAGCGCGCCCGCGGTTGTGGGATTCCCAAGAGGATCGGTGATGGTCCAGGTGAACCCCGACGCGCCCGCGCCTTCATAGGCGCTCAGCCATTCGTTGTTGGTCGAGAATATCTTGGCATACAGCGGAAAAAGCTGACCAGCCACAACGTTGGTTGACGGGCCATAGGCCGTGTTGCCGGGCACGTTGGGTGTGCCGGAAATCGGATACAGCGACATGGCGGCGGGAAGGCCCACACTGAATGTCGCGTTTATCGTGTCGTGCAATGTTCCCATGGAAATAAATATCTTGCCTGTCGCGGCCGTGTCCGGGCCCACCACCCACGAAAAACCGTACGGGGGCGGAATGCTGTATTTAAGGTATGCGCTGCTCCCCCATTGCGCCTGGACCGTGTCCCAGATGCCGCTGCCGTCCGCGCGAAGCGCCTTTACCCAGAGCGTCGTGTCCTGGTCGGTGCGCATGGAAAGCGAACCCATGTCAACAACAGCCGCCTTGTTGGGAACAATGATGATTTTTGAATAGGTCATGTGGGTGAGTATCACCTGCACCGAACCGGACATTGCCCCCTGGTGCGCGGTCACCGTGGTGAACGTGTCCTTGACAGATACCCTTGTGATCTCGCCTTCACCCAGGGGCGCATTGACCGTGGCGGCGGTCACAATCGGAGGGTCATAGGTCCACGCCGAGAGTGCGGTGGCCGGGCTCACGAAGTTACCGAACCTGTCCCTCAGAATGGCATAGACGGAATCTTTCAGCACGCCGCCCGGAATCGTGACGGTGCCGAGGGGTTTGTCGGCGTTCGGGCTTATCAGGTAATTCGTGCTCGCTTCAATCACGAGATGATTGGCGGTGCTGGGCTTGATGAACACGTGGATGGTGTCGGTAATGGTGCCGCCAAGCTCCGCCACATTCGCCACCGTGGCTATTATATCGTACCAATGGTAGGCGTCGACCGCATAGAACTCGTTGCTTGAATCGGGGTTGGGGTAACTTGTCCTGAGGTATTCCCGGAAACCCGTAGTGCTGTGCGTTATCGCGTCCTCCACTCTCCATGTTATCAATTGGCTGTAGGCGGGACTGAATGAGCCGAATTCATCTATTACCCTGCCGGCCATATGCACGGAATCTCCGGCGGAAAGGGTATCGTGGCTCGGGACCACGGTCATGTCGATATAGGGCGTGTTGAGCATGTTTGTGGTGATGGTGATATTGGATCCGGTTGCCTGGCGTTCGCAATAAAAAATATCGATGACTGCTGGTATGCCAGTCTGGTGGATACCAATACGAGGAGCAATACTGTCCAATCCAAAGCCACCGGTCATATTGTTGTGCATTCCGCCCATGTCAAGAACAAGATGGCCGTTGATGAACACCCAAAGGTCGTCATCACCCCTGAAACTGAAGGTGAGCCCGCCCCTGACGATGAATCTCCTCTTCAGATGCATTGCAAATGAATAATTGTGATGGTTTGTTGTTCGATCCACGAAATTTTGACCAATAACAGCACCCGTCAGCCAATTGTAATAATTCCAGCTTTTTGTGTTGGGATCCGGACCGAACCCATTTCCATTTGGATTATTGTCAAGAGGGAAGAAATCCGGATTAATGCTAAATTGATATTGTCCTATACCGGCAAGTGGAACATAGGTGAAAGTGAGTGAATCTGTAATAACAATGTTCTTGTACGAAGAATCATAGCCAACAGCAGGAGGAGGGGTCTGTGCCATTGCCCTCCCTAACCCCACCGGGGGGACCGCGGCCACTGTATACGTCGGCCGCAGAAAATCGCTGCCTTGCCCAAGTGTAGAGTATGGCGCTGTAGGAACACTTTGGGGCCACGGCCGGAACCACTTGCCTACGTAATAGCTGAAAAGCAATGAATCACCCCGCATGGGCAGTCCATCTACATCAAGAGTATCTTTCACAAGGTTTCTAAACGGTACAGTCTGACCATGTCCACCACCGGGATCGGTGCCGGGATTGAAGTCCGGACATGTGCCGTCGGAATGATAGTCAAAGTAGGTGATTGGAATCCGCATTGTAGGCGGATACGTCTGCGCCCATCCGGCTCCCGCCATCACCAGCACCACTGCCGCCGCCATTCCCGCAAAACACAAGCTTCTTCTCATTCGAATTCCTTTTCGGCAAAAAAAAACTATTATATGGTAAATTTCAGTTTATTGACAAATCTGCTTTTTCGTTTAGACCTCACCCCGGCCGCTGTTGCGGCGCTTTTTCGCCCTTCCTGGTGGGCGAGCGCTCCCCTCTCCGGATCGGAGAGGGGGTAATGCAATTACGGGAGATTGCTTCGTCGTTTCATTCCTCGCAATGACATCTCTTTTTCCATTTTCGTTTTAACCTCACCCCCCTCCCCTCTCCCACCGGGCGAGGGGGGTTACAGAACAACTGTTCAACTTTCGTCCGCGGGTGCGCCCAACGGATGTATGAATCTTGCAACAGATGGTACCCGGCCGCACCCAGGAGGGGGTGTGCCCGGCTATGAAGAGACGCCATGTCATGGCGTCTCTTCATGTCGGGCCAGGGGGATACCTCCCCCCACCAGAATTTTACACTTATCTTTACCTCACCATTATCATTTTCTTCTCAAACACTCCCACCTGTTTCCCAACCTTATTCTGTGCCACCATCCGGATGATATACACGCCGGTGGCCACAATCTGGCCGTTGTCGGCGCGCGCGTTCCAGACAAGGTCCTGCGCGCCGTAGCCGCTGCAATCGGACACTTCATGGCGCCATACGGTCCTTCCCAGCATGTCGTAAATGGCGAATTTCACTCTGTCAACGCCCTCGTAGGGCAGGCTGTAGCGGATGCGCACCATGCTCCTGAACGGATTGGGATACGTGCCGGCAAGCAGCAGCCTGCCCGCTTTTGCTATCACGGCCGCCTTGGCCAGATACGCGTCGGTCCCCGCGAGCAGCCAGCGGTATTCGTTTGTTCCCGGCCCCACCGATACGCTCAGGCTTTTGGCGGCCAGGTTTTCGAACTGTCCCGTGAGCGCGTTGTACACGCCCGCCCGCATCCCCTTGGGCAGCGTGTTCTGGTTTTCCACGCGGTAATTGAGCACCTCTCTCTGCTGCGACTCGTTTACAAAGGCAATCAGGTAGGCGTACCCGCCGTCAACCGCGTCATGCGCAACGGCGTGGCCCTGTACCTGTTTTGCCGCGATGTCGAAAACGCCGGCGTATGCCTTGACAAAAGAGAGCGGCTGCGGGTAATAGGTAATGCCAGCGCCCGGCGCGGCGGCCTTGGAAAAGCCGCAGTACACGGGGCTCAGGCGGGTGCCGTCCGCAAGGCCCGCCTTGACCGCAAGCGCCCATCCGGCGCCGGTGCCGGCCGCCTTCTTGGCAAGCGCAAAAACGGACAGGGTCTGCGGCACGGGCGGAACAACGAGCTTCATGGTGTCGGGAGACGGATTGTACACCGAGAACCCTGCCACGTCGGCAAACGAAAGCACCGTGTCGTCCCTGTTGAGGGAATCGATGTCTTTTATGTAAATCGGTTCCGACCAGTAGTGCCCGGCCGCGTCCCTCTTCCACTGGTAAAACTGGAGCGTGTCCGGGTTTGTCCCGGCGGCGCGCGTGGCATTCAGAATGTCGCCCAGCCTGATGTCGAATTTGAAGGGCAGCGCGAAATCGCACCATGTCGCGGGCTCGAGGCGCATCGTGTCGGGATCGGCAAGCGACGGCGTGAAGCCGCGCCCGTAGTTGACGTCGGCCTTTACCCTGGTCTTTATCCAGAACAGGCTGCCGCGGCTGAAGGTGAAGGCCTGGTGCAGGGTGTCGGAATATTCAACCCATTTGTCCCTGCCGGCCGCGTTCGCGGCGTTCGGGTACCATTTGAAAAGCCTGAATTTGTTGACCGGGTCGTATTTCCAGGCGGTGCCGCCGCCGACGGTCTTGAGCACCTGCCTTGCGCCGGCCGAATCGAGCACCATGCTCACGGGCAGCGGCGTCCATTTCATGTCAACGGTCCGCACGATGCCGCAGTTGTCGCTGATCACGGAGCGCGAAAGCACCAGGGTGTCGGTGTGCACGCCGTCGCTGACAATAAAGAATGCCCGCGCGCCGTTGTCGGTGTTCAGAAACCCGCCGGGGATGGTGACGATAATCGTGTCCGCGGTGTCCGACAGCGTGCCGCCCTGGGTCGTGTCGCCTCCGTCGAACGACGCCCCGCCTTTCGCGGTTTTGTAGCGCCACGTGACATTGGCGATATTGTCGTGGATCACCAGAGTGTCGTTGATTGACACACCGGGAACAACGGGCTTGCGCAGGCTGTCGGGCCCGCCGGTCACCACGGGTTTCCTGGTGTCAACCATCGCCACAAACGGCAGGTCGAGCTGGTTGGTGAGCACCGAAACATACCGCGTCACGGAATCGGCGAAGAAGGGATTGTCGTCGAGCACCCAGAGTCCGGCCGCGGTAAGGTGGTATATGCGCACGTCGCTGAAGGTGTAGCCGGCCGGGACCGTGTCGACCTTGAGGCCCACATAGAACGGAAAACCGCCCACCGTGTTCTTGAATGTAAACCCTATTCCCGCGGGCAAAAGCCCGTTCATAACGGCGGGCGCGGGAGTGTAGTACACGACCGTGTTGTGCGTGAGACTGAGGTCGCCGGGCGAATTAAGCAGCCGGATATTGTTATTGAAGGCGAACACCGAGTCGTTCTCTTTTGAAAAGTATACTATGTTTTGCCACGTGAACGGCGGCACGCGGACGCTGTCCATGGCCTGCGGCGAGGGGGAGGTCCACTTCCCGCCCGACCTTCTCAGCCACAGCGACACGTAGTAGGTACGGTCGAACAGGATGCTTCCCCTCACCGCCACGTACGCGCTGTCCTGCGCCGCGGTCACGTCAACTACCTGCTGCTGGCCCGTGCTCGTTTTCGGCATGGCATCGGTGGAATACAGGATCCCCACCTGCATGCTGTCGGACTGCGCGGTATTGACGCTCCAGCGCACCTTTATCTGGTTGACCAGGGTGTCGAACACCAGGCCCTTTATCTGGGCGCTGTTGTAGGGCAGCGAGTCGCCGGCCTCGGGCGTGGAATCGGTGGCGCACGCCGAATCGGTGATGAGCGACCAGAGGCTGTTCTGATATACCTGGGCGCCGAAATAGTACCTTGTTTTCTCGCTGAACTTATTGCCGGTGATGACCGTGTCCCACACCGCGGGAACAAGCGATGCCATGTTGAGCGCGGTAACATCGGTGGCAAGCGGAACGGGAGCGGTGGTGCGGTACCAGATCACGATCCGCTCGACGCCGGTGGCGGCCACGGATTTCCAGGAGAGCCGTATCGTGCTCGCCGAGAGCGCTTTTGCCGTGAGACGCAGCGGGTTGACGGGCCTGTCCTTGCCCACGCTGAAAAACGTCGTCTGCACGTTGCTGGTGCGCTTGTTTTTGCCCAGCAGCTCCACGGCAGCCCATATCGTCTTTTTCTCGTTGTTGAACTGCTTGTTGACAATAAACAACGAGTAAATGCCGCCGGCGGCGGTCACCTGCCTCACCGGCAGCCACTGCGTGAAATTCCTGTCCGAAAAGTCAACGGTGTCGGTGGACAAACTGTACCAGATGCCGACCGAGTCCACCCGCGACGTGTCGAGCTTCGCCAGGTTGTCGAGGCTGATCTTGGCCGTGTCGTCGGGCAGATACACGCCCGACAGGATGATCTCGTTGTTGATCGGCAGCGTGTCCTTCATGAGCACGTTCGCGGTGTTGCCGGCCGCGATGACGGTTTTTGTGCGGTCGGTCCATACCACGGCGTTCGCGAACCCGTATATGCTGTCGGGCGGCGCAAGGGCCGGCACGGTAAGCGTATCGGTGTAGCTGGTGCCGCGCGACCTGAGCTGGGCAAGCGAATATCCCCTGATAAACGTCGCCGAAGCGTCGATCGCCAGCGGCGCAGCGCCTGTCTCGTACCACACGTCAACCGAATCGGCAGTCACGAACGCCGACGGCGGGGTGATGATCCCGTAATTTGCCAGGGTGACCGCGACCTTCTGCGGCGACAGGTAGGCGGCGGCAATGCGGATGGGGTTGTCGCCCGGCTTCCAGGTGAAAACCTGCATCTGCGCCGTTGATGCGACGCGCGGCGCGGGGCCCGAAACCGAGAGCCGCACCGTATAGGTGCCCGCCGACGCATACGTGTGCGACGGGTTCTTCGACGCCGAGTCGGGCACGGTGCTGTCGCCGAAGTCCCAGATCCTCTGCGTAAAGCTGCCTGTTGACAAATCGGTAAATTTCACCGTGAGCGGCGCCTGGCCCAGCGAATCGGACGCCGAGAACGCGGCCGCGAGCGGCGCGTACACGATGGTCAGCGCGGTCAGGCTCGTTTCGGGCGCGCCGCAGGCCGCCTGGACAACGCACCTGAACAGGGCGGCGCTGTCGGCCGCCTGGGCCGTAAACGAATATGCGGCCGCGGTCGCGTTTGTTATCACTCTGAAAAGCGAATCACCGGACGCCTTTTTCTGCCATGTGTAGGCCGGGGCCGTTCCTGTTGCGGTGACGCCGAACGACAGCGCCGCGCCCGCAAGCACGGTCGTATCGCGCAGGGTCTGCGCCGTGATTGAAACCGGATTGCACACCGTAAGCGTCACCGCGTTCGTGATGATATCGCCGCATTTGCTCTTAATATAGCAGCGGAACTTGAGCCCGTTGTCCGACGCTGGAGCGGTCCTCGCGTAGACTGCGGCGGTCGCGCCGGCCTGGTCGGTCCACACGAGGCCGTTTACGCTCTGCTGCCATTGATAAACGGGATTGGTGCCGGAGAACACGACCTTGAAGGTGGCGGTCCCGCCCGACACCACACCGGTGTCCCGGGGCTGCATGGTAATTGACGGAGGAGAACAGACCAGCAGCGTCGCCGCGGCCGATGAGTCCCTGCCGCACCCGTTCTGGATCATGCAGCGGAACCGGGTATTGTCGTCGGCGGAAACCGTGACGAGCCGGTAGGTCGCCGTTGCCGCGCCGCTCCCGCCCGTTGCGGCGGCCCAGGTAACGCCGTCCGCGCTTCGCTGCCACTGGTACGCCAGCGTTGACCCGGCGGTGGTGATGCCGAACGTCGCCGTGTCCCCGAGATTTTTGTCCTGGTTGCCCGGCTGGGAAACGACGTGCGGCGGCGTGCATACATGCAGCGGCGCCATGGGCGAGACCGAGGGCGTTCCGCAGTTCCCCGACACAACGCACCGGTAGAACGACCCGTCAAGGCTTGTCGCCGACACCACGGAGCAGGCCGGCGCCGTTCCGCCGGACGCAAGGGGGCTCCACGTGACGCTGTCGGCGCTATACTGCCATTGATACGACAGCGGCGCCGTGCCCGTGGCCGTCACCGTAAACGTCGCGGTCTGGCCCGCGGTGACGCTCTGGGCGGCTGGCGCGGCGGCTATCGAGGCGGGTACGCAGATCCCGAGGACCGCGACGGCGGAATTCACCGCTCCGCAGCCATTGGTGATCACGCAACGGAACTGGGCGCCGTTGTCGCCCGACGCAACCGTAAACGTGTATGCCGCGGCAGTCGCGGTGGCGCCGATCGCATTTGTCCACGTGGTCCCGTTTGGACTCCTCTGCCACTGGTACGAGGGCGTAGTCACCTCGGGCGGCACCACCACGGCGAACGTGGCGTTATCGGCCGCCATCTTGGTCTGCGAGGCGGGCTGCTGGGTGATGGACGGCGGCGTGCATACGGTGAGCAGGGCGGCGGACGAGTACACCATGGTGCCGCATCCCGTGGAAACCGACACCCGGTACTGCCAGGCGTTGTTGGCGGTCGCAGTAGTAAACGTGTATGACGGTGCGGTCCCGCCCGTGGCCGCGCTGGTCCACGTTTTGCCGGTGTCGGCGCTGTACTGCCACTGGTACGACACCAGGGGCGTTCCGGTCGCGGTCACCGTAAACGTCGCCGGCAGGCCGGCCGTGGTGCTCTGCGGCGCGGGCTGAACCGTTATCGCGGCCTGCGTGCACACCGAAAGGGTGACGGCATTCGACGTTATCGCACCGCAGGCGTTGGTCACGTTGCACCGGTACTGCGCGCCGAAGTCGCCGGCCGCGGCAATAAACGTATACGTTGCCGTGGACGCGGACGCGCCGGCGGCATTCGGCCAGGTCGCGCCATTGTCGCCGCTGCGCTGCCACTGATACATGGGGCTCGTGACGTCTGCGGGCACCGAAACCGATAGCGTCACCGGATCGCCCACGTTCTTGAGCGGGGGCGGAACGGGCTGGGTCGCGATCGACGGCGGCGTGCACACCGAAAGCGTCGCGGTCCCGGAAACCGCGGGAGAACCGCAGCCGTTCGACACGTTGCAGCGGTACTGGTAGCCGTTAAGGTTCGACGCCGACGTCACGGTATACGACGCGGCCGTGCCGCCCGACAGCACGTTGCTCCACGTGGTCCCGCCGTTGGCGCTGTAGTCCCATTGATAAAAGAGAGTGCCGCTTCCCGCGGCGCCGACGGTGAATGTCGCGTTCTGCCCCGCGGTCACGTTCGCGTTCGCCGGACTTGTGCCGATCGTGACCGGCGTGCACACCGCAAGGGTGATCACGCTGGAATAGACAGTCCCGCAGGTGTTGTACACCTTGCAGCGTATTTTCGCGCCGTTGTCGCCTGTCGCGGACGTAAACGAGTACGACGCGGTGGTCGCGCTCGCGCCGGACGCGTTGCTCCATGTGGTGCCGTCGGGGCTGCGCTCCCACTGGTACGACGGCGCCGTCACGATGGCCGGCACCGAGACCGTGAGGCTCACCGGCGCGCCGGCGATGACGGTCCCCGGATCGATGGGCTGCTGGGAAACGGATGGCGGCGTGCATACGGAGAGCAGGACCGCCGCACTCACCGCGGGAGAGCCGCACCCGTTCGACACGTTGCACTTGTAAAGGCTGTTGTTGTCGGCCGACGAGGTGGTGAACGAGTATGCGGCGGACGTCCCGTTGAGCGCCACGTTGTTCCACGTGGTCCCGTTGTCGATGCTGTACTGCCACTGGAACGACGGCGCGGGAACGCCGGTCGCCGCGACCGTGAACGACGCCGCATTGCCCGCGGTCACGTTCTGCGGCGACGGGTTCGAGGTTATGGCGACCGCCGTGCACACGCCGATGTTGACGGCGGTGGAATAGAGCTGGCCGCACCCGTTGGTGATATAGCACTTGAACTGCGCGTTGCCGTCCCCGCCCGCGACGATGAAGGTGTACGACGACGACGTGCTCGCGCCCGGCGCGCTGTACCACGTGGTGCCGCCGTTGTCGCTGCGCTGCCACTGGTAATTGACGGGCGCCGTCACCTCTGGGGCGACCGTCACCGAAAACGTCACCTGGTCCCCCACCTGTTTTCCGGGCTGGGAAACGGGTTGCTGGGTGATTGACGGAGGCGTGCACACCGTGAGGAGAGCGGCCGGTGAATATGCCGTTGCAAAACACGCGGTCGACACGCCGCAACGGTACTGCCACCCATTCTCACCTGTCGCGGTCGTAAAGGTGTAGGTCGCCGCAAGGCCGCCGCTGGGCACGTTGTTCCACGTCGTGCCGTTGTCGGTGCTGTACAGCCACTGGTACGAGATGGAAGGGGTTCCGGTCGCGGTGATCGAGAACGTAGCGGCCGCTCCAGCCGTGATGCTCTGCGGCGACGGCCCGCCCGTGACCGCGGCCTGCGAGCACACGGTGAGAATGGCGGCCGACGAAAATGCCGCGCTCCCGCAGCCGTTGGATGCCTGGCAGCGGTACCGGTACTGGTCCTGGTTTGCCGCGGCGGTAAAGCTATAAGTTGCGGCGGTCGCTCCCATGATCGCGGTCCATGAGGTCCCGCCGTCCGTACTCTGCTGCCACTGGTATGCAACCGAGCCGCTGCCGCTTGCCGCAGCAGTAAACGAGGCGGTTGAGCCGGCATTCACGCTCTGATTGGCGGGGTTGGCCGTGATCGCCGGCGGTATGCAGACGGACAGGGTTGCCGCGCTCGAATAGGTTATACTGCCGCACCCCGGAACGGAAGCGCCGCAACGGTACTTGTAGCCGTTCTGGCCTATCGCAGTTGTAAACCCATAACTCGCCGAGGTCGCGCCGCCAACGTCGGCGAACGTCGATCCGCCGTCGGTGCTCTGCTGCCACTGGTAATAAATGGTCCCGCCGCCCGATGCGGTCACCGTGAACGTTGCCCCGCTGCCGGCGATGACGTTCTGGTCCGCGGGATTTCCCGTGATGGAGGCCGCAACGCACACGGTTGCGACAGCGGCATTCGACTGCGACGTTCCGCACGAGTTGCTTACGACACAATGGTACTGCGCGCCGTTGTCGGCGCCCTGTGCGGTAAAGGTGTACGAAGGGGTGTTTGCCCCGTTTCCAACCGTTACGTTGATCCAGGTTGCTCCGCCGTTGGTGCTCTTCTGCCATTGATAATTAGGACTCGTGACAGTCCCCGGGATCGTGATTGAAAAACTTGCTACCATGCCGGCAACACCGGACCAGCCGACAGGCTGTGTGGCGATGGACGGCGGCGTGCACACCGAGAGAAGGGCCGTATTGGAAACCGCGGGCGTGGCGCAGCCGTTGGAAACCGCGCACCGGTACCGGTTGTTGTTGTCGGCCGATGATGTCGTGAAGCTGTAAGTGGCAAAAGTCCCGCCCGACGGCACGTCTCCCCAGGTCACGCCACCGTTGGGGCTGTATTGCCAATCGTACATGAGCAGCCCGCTTCCGGCCGCGCCCACGGTAAAGGAAGCCTGTTGACCCGCGGTGACGTTCTGGTTTGCGGGTTGCGCGGTTATGGCCGTAGGAGTGCAGACCGAAAGTATGGCGTCATTCGAGTAAACCATGTCGCACGAGTTGTATACCTCGCACGTGAACTGGGCGCCGCTGTCGCTCTGCGCCGTGCCGAACGACAGGGTCGTGCCCGTCTGCCCGGCAAGGGTGTACCACGAAAAGCCCCCGTCGTCGCTGCGCTTCCACTGAAAGGCAATGCCGGGCCCTGCTGCGGATATTGTAAAGGATGCGGTCTGCCCGGACTGTACGGTCTGGTTCTGGGGGTCAAGAGTCACCGAAGGCGGAGTGCATACGTTGCAAACGGCAGCAGCCGAGGTGGCATTGCCGCAGGTGCCGACTATATAGCAGCGGAACTGGTCCCCGTTGACGCTCCCGTCGGTGGCAAACGTGAGCGTGGCAGTCGTGTAGCCTGTCCCGTAAGTAAACGGGTTCCAGGTGGTTCCGCCGTTCGAGCTGTACTGCCATTGATAGGTGAGACCATCGCCGGTTGCGCCCACGCTGAACATGATATAATCCCCCGAGGGAACGGTCTGGGTGACGGGTTGCACCGATATCGAGGGCGGCACACAGGCCGGAGAAACGGTGAGCGTGGCATAATTGGACGCAACGGTGCCGCAGGCATTGGTCACGTTGCATTTGAACCACGCACCGTTGTCCCCTATTACTGTTGCAAAAGTGTAGGTGCTCCCCGTGGCACCGCCCACGTCGCTCCACAATCCCCCGCTGTTGTTGCTGCGCTGCCATTGGTATGAAGTGGCGCCTGTTGCAGTGACGCTGAAGGTTGCGCTATTTCCGGCGCTCGTGTTCTGGTTTGAAGGCTGTCCGGTGATGGTGGCCACGGGACACAATACGGTGAGCGTCGCCGTATTCGACGTTGCCGTGCCGCATGCGCCGGTCACAACGCAACGGAACTGCGCGCTGTTGTCCGACAGGGCCGTGGTAAAGCTGTAGGTCGCCGAAGTGGCGCCGCCGATGCCGGTCCAGGTCCCGGTATTGCGCTGCCATTGATAAGTGAGACTGGAGCCGGTGGCGGCAACGGTGAACGTTGCGTTCTGGCCCACATTTACGCTCTGGTTGGTGGGCTGGGTGGTTATCGCGGGCGCGGCGCAGGTGACGGCGAGCGTGGCGGCGCTGGAGGTGACGTTGCCGAAAGTATTGGAAACGTAACAATGGAATTGGGCGTTGTTATCGCCGATTACGGTGGTGAAACTGTAGTTAGCTGTGGTACCGCCTGATCCACCTGAAACGCTGTTCCAGGTTACGCCGTTGTCATTGCTTCGCTGCCATTGATAAGAGAGACCACCGCCGGCGGCGACGACCGAAAAAGAAGCCGCACTGCCCACGCTCACGGATTGAGGGGAGGGCTGGGTGGTTATTGTGGGTGCCGTGGTTGCAATCGGGGTGAAGGCCATCCAGGTCGGATTGGTCTGCTGGGACTGGTAGCAGAGAGTCATCCAATCTGAGGAGCGGGCTACGTTTGAAACTTGAACCTCATTGACTTTTCCTTGAAAGAACTGACCCCAGTTTGCGTAGTATTTTGATCCGATCTGGTTGAAATAATAGGTAGCTGCATTCAGAGACACATTGTTGGTTGTTATAGTACGAGGAGACCCATTAACATAGATAACGGCAGTTCCTGCGCTTGTTTTTGTGACACCGACATGCATCCATGATGTGGAGGGATCGGGATAACTATTATCAGTAGTCCAATCATCATTGGTTGCACTTGCGTTTGCGCCTTTGCTTAAATTCAAATTAGTAGAGTTTTTTCGATTAAAATCTATATATGAGCCATTAGTACCCGAGCTCATGCTGAAAAGATTGTCCTGATTACTGCTTCCAGCGGACCATGCCCATGCGGAAACCGTAATGTTAGGGGCACTGGCAAAGTTGATCCCAGGCCCGAGATTTCTGGTTGCTTTCGTACCCGTGGTATAAAAATTATTATTAGTAGTTGCAATTGGAGTGCCTGTAGTATATCCGGTTCCTCCAGTGAGTATGGCAATAGATCCAACTCCTATTCCATTACTTCCCCCATTCGTGGTATTCCCGGATGTCACCTGAACCTTTGCGTTGCCGTTTCCTCCGGTTATCGTCAAGGTATCCCCAATGAAATATCCAGTACCTGCAGCGACAATAGTTGCACCAGTTACAACACCACCGGTAGCCGTAATATTCAAGGTGCATCCGGTTCCTTCAGCAGAACAGGCATTAAAAGAAACACCGGTAACAGCACCTCCGCCTCCCACAGAAGTGACATTGACAATTCCTCCATCTCCTCCCAACACCAGCAGCCGGTCACCAACGACATAACCGCTTCCACCGGCTATAGGAGCAGGGCCAATTGTTGTTATCGCGCCTGCGGCCACAGCCGTAACGTTTACGGTACATCCGGTTCCGGATGCACTGCCAAATATCGAAATGTATTTGCCAAGCAACCCATTGCCAAGATTCTGTCCAAAGGCAATTTGTCCTGTGACCTGATCCCCGCTGACCATATTGTTTCCGGTTGCAGGGTATACACCGGTCGCATCAGAGTATCCGTTGGCATTGGTATTTCCCTGTTCATTGAGATGATAGACCCCTAAAAACCCGTTTGAAGAGCCAAAGACATTGGCCCCACTCGACTGGCTCGCCGCTCCGATATTTCCCCAGTACATTTTAAATTGTGTCTGTCCTCCATTCGTCGTACCGACAACATTGTCGACCTTCACCCATATTTCCGCGACATTATTAAAGTTGTCCCATCGTTCTATCTGATAGTTCAGCGGGGTCGTTCCGTCCATCTTTGAAAAACGTAGGTCTGAACCATCCGCATTTGCCTGGCTGAATATGCTGGGCGAAAAGGTTGTGCTTGTCAACCGGATAAGGACCGGGAAGTTTGCCTGGTCGGTGGCGACGCCGGTTGGCGCGGTAAGCGTCACGATATAGGCGTGCAGCCATGGAGAAAAATCGTCCGCAACGGCGGCCGGCTGTAAACCGAGCAACCCCATGAAAGCCATCACGACTGCTGCTGAATACCTTTTGTCAATTTTCATATTTCTCCACCTTACTGCCGTATCCACCCGTTTTTCCGCCCAAATCAGCAAAAACATGGAATAAAATCCATATCTTTCATATTATATACATATTGTAATATAAATTCAATACTTAACCGCATAAATAAATGGATACGGTATCCCATCTTGAATACAACACTTCATATGGTATAAAGTCGTTATTGAAGGCACTAAGATCCAAAACAATTGGAAGGCTGGGGTCTGGAAGGTTGAAAACTGGAATTTGATGGGCACATATCGTCGTTCATTCGATTGTAATCTCCCGTTCATTATCACCTTTGTCAACAAATCGTATATGCCTGGCGCCCTGAGGCAGCACCTCAGGGAACATGTCGGCCCATTCGATGAGCGTAACGCCGTCACCGGAAACATATTCGTTGAACCCGATCTCGACGAGCTCTTCCTTTTTCTTGAGCCTGTAGAAATCGAAATGATAGAGGGGAAATTCCGGCGCTTCGTAGATGTTGACAATAGAAAACGTTGGGCTCCGCACCGCGGCAGGGCCGCACAACGCCTCCACGAACCCCCGCACGAATTCGGTCTTCCCGCTCCCGATCTCGCCCGTGAGGGCGAAAACGTCGCCTTCCTGGGCGGTCGCGGCAACTCTTGCGCCGGCTTTACGCGTTTCTACGACGGAGTGGGAAATTATATTTTCGGGCATTTGTTTTTTCTTTTTCCGTTTTGACCTCTCCCCTGCCCTTCGCTCCACTCAGGGCTTCCCCTCCCCGAATCAGGGAGGGGAAATACAAATCTTCCGAAAAAGATTTTATCGCCGCGAAGCGGCATTCCGTAGAGAAAGCGTTGCGGAAACGTGACACTCGCAACGCGCAAGCGTTGCGACTCGCGCACGTTTCTGCTGGAAGGGGTGTGGGTGCAGATCACCGCCGCCACCCGTTTTTTTCTTGGGGTGGCGGCGGAAGCTGCACCCCAGGGGAAACCACGAAGTGGTTGCCCCACCAGATAATTAATTATTATTTCGGCTTCATTACAGCCAGCGGAATTATTATTTCTTCCATCGAAATTCCGCCATGCTGGAAGCTGTTCTGGTACTGCTTCTCGGACCGGTCAGGATAGACAAAGTAGTAATTCTCGCGCGCGATGATGCAGTACGAATTGAGCGAAAACGCGGGCAGCTTAAACACGGTGGGGTCGGACAGAAACAGCGCGTGGCGCTCGTCGCAGGTGATGTTCTCGCCGAACTTGTAGCGCAGGTTCTTCGAAAGCTCCCGGCTGCCGTACACCTGGGTGCCGCGTGTGCACAGCGTGCTGCCGTGGTCGGTGGTGAGGATCACGGTGCAGTCCTGGGCGGCGAACTCCTTGAGGATGGAGAAAATATTGGAAAACTGGAACCACGACTGCGTGAGCGAGCGGAACGCGGTCTCGTCGGGCGCAATTTCCTGCAGAATGGACGATGTGGAGCGGCTGTGCGTGAGCATGTCCACGAAGTTCACCACGATGGAAACGAGCTGGTCCTTCTCGTAAGTGCCTATTTTCTTGAGGAAATCCTTTGAGTCTGATGCGTCAAGTATCTTGACGTATTTGGGGTCGTCGGCATAGTCGAGCCCGCATATCTTGAGCTTGCGCGCGAGCAGCTGGCGCTCGAACCGGTTGAGGCTGCTCTCGTCGTCCGAAGGGGTTTTCCAGAGCTCGGGATAGTCCTGTGCGATCTCGATCGGGTACTTGCCCGCGAACAGCGCGTTGCGCGCGAACGGCGTGGAGGTGGGCAGAATGGAATAATAATAGTTACGCTCGATGTCGAAGTATTTCCGCAGCAGAAGCTCTATGGCGAAATACTGGTCGAGGCGCATGCAGTCGAGCACCACGAAGTAGACCTTTTTCCCCTCCTTGAGCCGCGGTACAAGATATGTCTCCACGACGCCCGGCGACAGCAGCGGCGGGTTGTTTTCGCCTTTGAGCCATTGCCCGTAATTTTCCGCGATAAAATCGCCGAACGCGGTGTTGCAGTCGGATTTCTGGCCTGCGTGGGCCTGGCGCAGGCCCTCGTCTTCGACCTTTTCGAGCTCCAGGTCCCATTTGGTAAGGTTTTCAAACTGGCGGGTCCAGTCTTTTGCGATCATGCGCGTGGAGAGCGACAGGCGGATGTCGGAATAGCTGCGCACGAATTTCTGGGTGATTTGCGTGGAGATGATCTGCTTTGAATCGAGCAGCTTCTTGCACACCGAAAGGATCTGGCTCGGGTTCACGGGCTTGGTGAGGTAGCCGTCTATTTTTTTACCGAGCGCCTCATCCATGAGGTGCTCCTCTTCGCTCTTGGTGACCATCACCACCGGAAGGTCGGGCGCGATCTCCTTGATTTCCTCAAGCGTGGTGAGGCCGTCCTTGCCCGGCATCTGCTCGTCGAGCAGCACGATGTCGAATGCCTTGGGGTTTTCCTGGATCAGATGGATGGCGTCGTGGCCCGAAAACACGGGCGTCACGCTGTATCCCCGCGTCTCGAGGAACATGATGTGCGCGCGCAGGAATTCTATTTCGTCGTCGGCCCAGAGGACTTTTTTACGGTTGCCGCTCATGAGGTGCGTCTCTCTTCTGTTTAATAAAAAAGTTGGGCGCCCCGCGGCTATGCCGCGGCGGCCCTTCTTCCGGTCTCGGCCTTCGGCCTCGGGCTGCCACGGCCCTAGGCCGCTACGCGGCGGGTCCGGGCAGCATCGCGCTCCAGCGCGACCTCCAGTCGTGCCTGGCGCGCGGCATACAGTTAACTGCCGCAATTGTTGACATATGCTAAAAGTAACTTATAATTTCTTCCGCGCGGGGGCGCAAAGGGCAAAAGACATAATGGATGGTGCGAAGCACCGTTACCTTGCCCTTACGGAACGATAGTGAGGGCCCCGCTATAATCATTTTTTATATCCAATAAGCACAGAATTTAAATAACTAAAATACTTAATCTCACGCCTCTCCGCCCGCGCCGCTGCCCGCCGGTTTCTTTTTCGTTCGTTTGTCGGCGTTCACTGGCAAATCTATGCAGAACGCCGTGCCCTTGTCCTTCTGCGACCATGAGAGGTAGATCCGGCCCTTGTGATAGTCCTCGACAATGCGTTTTGCCAGCGTGAGCCCCAGTCCCCATCCGCGCTTTTTGGTGGTGTAGCCCGGGGCGAATATTTTTTTCTGGTCTTCCCACGATATCCCCTTGCCGTTGTCGGTATGGGTGATGCGCACGAGCCTGTCGCCCTCCACGAACTCCGTTTTGATCTCGATGAGCCCGTCGGTCTTGACAATCGCGTCAACCGAGTTCTTGAGAAGGTTCTCGAACACCCATTCGATGAGCTGGTTGTTCGCCGTGATCTGCGGCAGGGCGCCGGCCGTGAGCCGAATCTCGATGTGCTTGCCGAGGAACGGCAGGCGCTTGCGAAAATAAATGGCGGCGTCGCTCACCACCGCATTGATGTCGCAGGGCGAAAGCGCGGGCACCGAGCCTATCTGGGAAAACCGGCTCGTGACCTTGCGCAGCCGCGACAGGTCGCTTTCCATGTTCTCGGTCACCGTGTGCACCTGCTTGACAAATTCTTCCGGCTCCACCGGCTCGTCGGTGTCGGTGACGCCCTGGATGTATTCGATCCACCCCATCAGCGACGAGATGGGCGTGCCCAGCTGGTGCGCGGTCTCCTTGGCAAGCCCCACCCACAGGTTGCTCCGCTCCGTGACGCGGATGTTGTGGAACCCTAAGAAAGCGAAAAAAATGAACGCCGCGACCAGTCCTGTTTCGATGTAGGGCATCCTTGACAAACTGTGGATAAGCTCGCTGTTGCCGAACACGAGGTAACCGAGCTTCGACTGCGTCTCGCTCAGGTACAGCACCTTGGGCGAGTAGCTCTTCTTGAATTCGGCCATGTGTTTTCTGATTTGCGCAAGCGCCGCGGCGGAGGTGTCGTGCGTGGCAACTTCGCTCCGGCGGAAAAACGGGCCCACCACCACGTTGCGCCACATGATGGGGTTCCACGACGTGTCGGCGATGATGACGGGGATGTTCGCCTTGCGGATGATCTCCTCGAAGATGACGTTCATCTCCTGGTTGTTCATGCGCTCGGTGATGGCGGTGCGGATGAGCTCTGCGTAGGTCTGGGTCACGCTCACCGACTCCTCCTGCAGCTGCATGATGATCGTGCGCGTGTATTGGGCGTACCAGATGAACCCGGCGATGCACACGAGAAGGAGCACGTACCTTCCGGTGAAAGGACGGACCCTCATGAGGAAGCGATACAGGATTGGGTTGGCCATATCAATTAATCAATTCCAAGATTAACATAAGCTGGGCGTTCCGCCGGCACATGCCGGCGGCGGCCCTCCTTCCGGTCTCGGCCGCTGGCCTCGGGCTGCCACGGCCCCTATGCCTGTCGGCGGGGTCCGGTCAGCACCGCGCTCTTGCGCGGCCTCCAGTCCGGCCTAACGAGGCTGTAGGAAAAGTCAAAATGCGCCAAAAAAGTGGCGATTTTGAACGAATTTAACCGCCCATCTGTCAAGAAAAGGACTTTTTCTACAGGCTCAACGCTCGAATAATGTTAATCTCTGTATTTCTTATTCGTGGCAAATACTCAAACGCTTTAATATGTGCCTGTCAATTATATAATCATAACTCACTTGCGTTCAAATCCGTCAGAGTCCTTTAACTTTGGCCTTTTCTCCCTGTCAACTGACAACCGTCAACTGTCAACACTTTTCTGCATTTACGCTTTAACGATTTCTTTCATTCCATGCATATAAGGCCGCAACACTTCTGGAATTTTGATTGATCCAGTAGCGGTCTGGTAGGATTCCAGTATTGCAACGAGTATTCGCGCGGTGGCAAGGCCGCTGCCGTTGAGCGTGTGCACAAATTTGGGCTTTTCGCCGGGTGCGGGCCTGAAGCGGATGTTCATGCGCCGCGCCTGGAAGTCCTCGAAATTGCTGCACGACGACACTTCGAGGAATTTCTTTTCGCCCGGCGCCCACGCCTCGAGATCGTAGCATTTGGCCGCGGCAAACGAAAGGTCGGCGTCGCACAGCAGGAGCACGCGGTATTTAAGCCCGAGCGCCCTGAGCACGCCTTCCGCGTCAGCGCGGAGCTTTTCCAGTTCGTCGTACGACGTTTCGGGCGCCGCAAACTTGACAAGCTCAACTTTGTTAAACTGGTGCACGCGCAGGAACCCCTTGGTGTCCTTGCCGTAGCTCCCCGCCTCGCGCCTGAAGCACGCGCTGTACGCGCAGTAGCGCAGGGGCAGGGCCCCGGCCTCGAGCAGCTCGTCGCGGTGCAGGTTGGTCACCGGCACCTCGGCCGTGGGGATGCAGTACAGCTGGTCTTCGCCGATGTAATACATCTGGTCCTGCGACTTGGGCAGTTGGCCCGTTCCGAACAGGCTGTCCGCGTTGACAAGGAACGGCGGGAATATCTCGCGGTACCCGTTTTTCTGCGTATGCGTGTCGAGCATAAAATTGACAAGCGCGCGCTCGAGCAGAGCCCCCGCGCCCTTGTACACGGGAAACCCCGCGCCCGCGACTTTCGCGCCGCGAGGGAAATCCATGATGTCGAGCGCCGAACCGAGCTGCAGGTGGTCTTTGGGAGTAAAATCAAAGGAAGGAGCGGCGCCCCATTCCGCCACCACGGCATTGTCGGCCGCGCTGGCGCCGTGCGGCACGCTCGAATGGGGGATGTTGGGTATCCAGATCGCAAGCGAGCGGATTTCCTCCTCAACGCCCTTCTGCTGCTCGTCGAGTTCCTTTATCTTGTCCGACACGCTTTTCATTTCGGTCAGGATCGCGGCGGCCTCGGCGTCCTTTTTTTCCCTTTTGAGCTTCGCGATTTCGGGTGACTTCGTATTGCGGACGTTCTTGAGCCCCTCCACGTCGCGGATGATCTGCCGCCGCCGCTCGTCGAGGTCGAGCAATTTGCCTATGTCAACCTGGCTGTGTTTGTCAGCCGCTGCCTTTTTCACGAGGTCAGGGTTGTCGCGGATGAATTGCGAATCAAGCATGGGATCCTGTTTTTCCTTTTCTTAGGATTTTTTCTGAAATTCTGGTTGATTGAATATACTGAAAATAGCTTTTTAGCGGGATTTGGGGATTAAAAATAAAAAGCATTAAAATAAAAAATTGGGCGTTCCCCTGTTTGTAGGGGCGGAATATCTTTCGCCCCTACAAACAGGGTCGGTTCTCCTTCCAGCTCGGCTGGCCAGCCTCGTTGCCGGATCGCCCTATGCCTGTCGGCCGGGCCGGCCGGCGATGCGCTCCAGCGCACTTGCAGTCGCCCCTAACGCGAAAACAAAAATCAGCAGTCAGGATTACTTTCAACTTCCAACTGTCAACTTTCAACCTCTTCTAGGGGGATACCTCCCCCAACCATAAATTATTTTTTCTTTTAGAAATCTATTTATTAAAGGTCACAATCTTGAATAATTTTCCTTCAGTTGAATCCCTTCTCCCCCACCGCGACCCTGCAATCGTCGTAGACAAGATACTTACATTTGAACAGGGAAAAATTCAATGCCAAAGAACCGTTCGCCCCGACGAGCACTACGGCCCCGGCCTCTCCTATGAAGGCATTGTTGAATTCTGCGCCCAGGCGGCCATCCTCTGCGAGGCAATGGGAAGCGGCGGGGCGATAAAACAGGGCGTGCTGGCAAGCATCGACGATTTTGTTTTTACCAGGGAAGCGGCCGTTGGCGACGCGCTTGTCGCGGAAATAACCACAAAGACAAAATTCGGCAATCTCGGGCTTTTCGAATGCAACGTTACCTGCAAGGGCGTGCAGGTGGCCCATGGTTTTATCAAGGCGGCGCAGTCGTGAGCGACACAATTAAAAAGGCCGTGGTTCTCGAACAGGGCGGCATCCTGTGCGGGCTGGGCACGCTTGAGGAAACCGTTACCGACCTGTTTGAAGGCGCAAGCGCAATTGTGCCGGGCCCGTGCTTTGGCGTGCCCGTCGCCTACGCCCCGTTCAAAGACATTGCCTGGCGCAGCCTTGACGCAAGCGCCAAAGCGCTTGCCCCGTGCATTGATTTGTCGTCTGTTGACGGGGAAAGAACCGTATTTATTTTCTGCGCTGCAAAGGGCGACATTTCGCCGATCGAGGAGTATTGCACTGTCAAAAAAGCGCCTGGGGCGTTTCTGCCCCTGCTCTCCTCGCAGGCCGAGTATGCGAAAAATATTCTGGGCATCAGTGCGGCGCGGACAATCGTGATTTCCGACGCGTGCGCGTCGGGCGCAACGGGCGTGGAAGTGGGCCGCGAGCTGCTTCTTGCCGGCCGGGCTGGTGCCGTGGTGGTCTTCGGCTTTGACGGCATCTCGCGCTTCGTGGCCACCGGGTTCCACTCGCTCGCGGCGCTGTCGCCTTCGGGCGCAAGGCCGTTTGACGCAAACCGCGACGGGCTCACCATCGGCGACGGGGCCGCCGTGGCGCTCTTGACATACAGGGAACCGTACCGGGACGACATCGTCGTTGCGGGAGCGGGCAGCTCAAACGACGCCAATCACCGCACCGGCCCGTCGCGCACCGGCGAAGGACTTTTCCGCGCCGCGCAGGCTGCGCTTGCGGACGCCGCGATGCGGCCCGAAAATATCGGCGGGGTAAAATGCCACGGCACCGCCACCAACTACAACGACGCAATGGAAGCCAAGGCATTGTTCAGCCTTTTTGGCGCGGAAATCCCTCCATGTTTTTCCATGAAAGGCGCGATAGGCCACACGAGCGGCGCAGGCTCGCTTGTTGAAATTCTCATTGCGGCCGAATGTCTGCGCCGCAGGCTCGCCCCGCCCACTGCCGGGTTTTCCGAGCTTGGCGTTGACGAAAAAATCCCCGTATCGGCATCGTCGCAGCATCTCCGCGGCAAATCGCTCCTGTGCCTTTCTGCAGGTTTCGGCGGCATCAATGCCGCGGTCGTACTTTCGGAGGCAGCATGAGCAGGCAATTATACCTTAATTCCTTTTCCGCACTGCTTCCCGACGGCATATACTCTTCGCTGGGGTTCATTCCGTGGACAGACGGCCAGAAAGGGCCGCAGGATGTCACACGCCGGCAAATCCTTGACAAACCGTATGTCAACTTCGGCAAGCTCATGCTTCCCGACAAACTCGCCTTTGGCGCGGCATCGCTCATCCTTGCGCGGTATGGCCTCCCCGACAAAGAAAAAACGGCAATAACGCTCGGCATCTGCGCAGGCTCGCTTTCAACAGACCTGCGGTACATGGAAACCGTCGCGGCAGGATTTCCGGGCCCTGCTGTTTTTTCCGCGACGCTGCCTTCGTCGGCCATTGCCGATATCGCGATTTATTTCGGGCTAAAAGGCCCCAACCGCGTATGCGCGGGCAATGCCGCGAGCGGGCTCACTGCCTTTGAACTCGCGACCCTGCTCCTCCAAAGCGGCAAGGCAGACTCTGCGCTGGTGCTTTCCGTCAACGCGGTGGAGCCCGGGGATTTCGAATGCCCTCTGCTCGGTCCCGCCATTGCCCGCGAGAACCGCGCCGTAGCGTTTCTCGTGAGCACTGCGCCGCAAAACCAAGGGCTCGGCTTCAGGCTCAACGCGTCGTTCGGGCAATCGGACAAAGAGGTGCCGTGCGACAGTGGAGAATTGTATTTTACGGAACTGACGCGGATGCTTCTGCACAGGAAAACCGGCAGTGTTGCCGCGTCGTCGTGCGGGATGTCCGCCGATATTACCATTACAAAGGAATTATGATGGAAACACTGATCAACACACTCAAAGGCCAGATTATCAGCACCCTCAAACTGTCTGATGTAAAGCCGGAGGACATTGACGTTGACGCGCCGCTTGTGGGCGGCGGCCTCGGCCTCGATTCCATCGACACGCTCGAACTGCTCGTGCTCCTCGAAAAAGAATACGGGGTAACAGTCCCTGATGTCAACATAGGCAGGAAAGTGTTCGGCTCGGTGCGCTCGCTTGCCGTGTACATAGAAGAAAATCGTCCCAAGGAGAAATAGTCATCTGGCCTCTCTCCCCCTACTAGGCATGGGCGCAGTATGCGCAGCGGGTTCCGGTGTGGCCGCCGGCAGCGCCGCAGTGTATGAGGGAAAAGACTGCCTCACCCCCCTCTCCATTTTCGAATCCGGGCTTAAAAATGCGCCGCTTTCCGGCCAGATTGAAAATCTGCAGGACAGCTACAAATCACCCAACAGGACCATCGCGCTCGCCTGCATTGCAGCGAGCGAAGCGCTCGCCGCAATAAAAAACCGGCAAGGGCTTTCCTTCGGACTTGTCTTTGCCACCACCGTGGGCGGCATCACCCGCTCCGAACTGTTTTACAAAGCGTACAAAGCGGATGTAAACGCCGCATCACGCGCGGCGCAGGAACTCGCCTATCACGAGCCGTGCGCCGCGTCAGGGTTCTTGTGCGAAACATTCGGCCTGCAGGGTTTTTTCACCCTGTCCACCGCCTGCTCGAGCGGGCTCCATGCCGTGGGAATGGCAAAGCGCCTTGTGGAGCAGGATGTTTTCGACGCGTGCCTTGCCGTGGGGGCCGACGCGCTTTCCCTGCTCACCATACGCGGATTTTCAAGCCTCATGCTTATCGACCCCACCGGGTGCAAGCCGTTCGACCGGCGGCGCGCCGGCACGAGCCTCGGCGAAGGCGCGGCCGCTATGCTTGTCGCATCGGAAAAAACGGCCGAAACGCTCGGCATTGCGCCGCTGGGCCATATTTCGGGGTGGGGCGCGACGGCCGACTGTCATCACATGACCGCGCCGCACCCGACGGGCGAAGGCGCGCAGAAAGCGGTCGCGGCCGCGCTTAGCGAGGCCGGGCTTGCCGCGAAAGACATAGACATGATCGCCTCGCACGGCACTGCAACGCCGGACAACGACAGATCGGAAATCGCCGCAATGAAAGCGGTTTTCGGCGGCCTGCCGCCGTTCTTTTCACTTAAACGAACGCTCGGGCACACGCTTGCCGCATCGGGCATCCTCGAGGCGGTCTTCGCCGTCTGCGCGCTGCGCGAAGGTGTTGTTCCGCCCACCGCAGGATTCGAGGAGGCGGACGACAACGTAGGCGCGGCGCCAAGCATGTGCCGGAAAAAAACCATGCGCCATTTTCTCAAAAACTCTTTTGGCTTTGGCGGTAATAATGCCGCGGCCGTTTTTTCCTTGTCAAACGACGCGGGGGCGCTGTGAGCCTGAAGCCTTTTTCGGTGCGCGGATTCGCCGCCGTGGTTCCGGCAAGCGACAGCGCATGGCAGGCCGAAATCCCCGCGCACCTCAAGCGCCGCGATCCCCGCATTTGGCACATGGCCTATGTCGCGGTCGCGCGTCTTCTTAAGGACGCGGCCGAGCCTCCACGCTCCATGGCGGTGGGGACCGCGCTCGGCGCCCTTGACGAAACAAAAAACTTCCTTGACGGCATATTCAAGGACGGGTTCGGCTCGCCGAAAAACTTCATCGCCTCGGTGCACAACAGCATGGCCGGAAAGCTCGCCCTCGAATTCAAGATAGACGGCCCGAACCTCACCCTGTGCGACGGCCAGAATTCCTTTGCCTCGGCCGTCGCCTCATGCGCAATGTTCCCCAGCAGCGCCTTCCCGTGCCTGGTGGTGGCCGTGGACGAATCAGTCCCGCTTGTAAATGAACTGGTTTCCCATTTGTCCCCCGCGTGCGCGGCGTACCTCGCCGACAGCACCCGTGAGGCCGCAATCGCGCTCCTCCTCGACAGAAGGGCGCTGCCGCAGCAACCCGCGATCAGGGCAATCGGCCCCGTGCCGCTCGGCAGCAGGGAACCAGGCGCGCTCGCACAGTCGCTCGCAGCCCGGTTCGAAGACAACGACACATCCCCGCTCGTGATTCCCTTAGAGAGTTGCCGTTCGTTCGTAAGCGCGCCCCTGCTCGTGCACGAACGGCTTGCCGCGGGCCAGGCCGGCAGGTTCATTGTCCCTTCTTTTTCGCCTTCGTCAAAAGCCTGCGCCGCAGTGGAGATCTGCCTGTGAACACGTTCTCCTTCTGGCTCTCGTCGTTTTTCTGCCTCGCAGCCGCGTTCGCGCTGCTTCCGCAGGTGCGCGTCATCATCAGCATACTCGCCATACCTTATCTCGCGGTTTTCGCATGGGGAATATTCGATCTACGGAGCAATTTCTTTATCCGTGCGTGCATACGCAACAAGTTCGCCGAAAAGAAAATCAGCCTCACTTTTGACGACGGCCCCGACCCGGCCATCACCGGCGACATTCTCGATTTGCTCGGCCGTTTCGGGTTCCGCGCCACCTTCTTTGTTGTGGCGGAAAAGGCCAAATCAAACCCTGACATCGTAAAACGCGCGCACGCTGCGGGACATATCATCGCCTGCCATGACCTCAACCACCGCCTGTCGTCGAATTTCCGTTTCACATCGGCATTGGTGCGCGACATTTCCGCGTCGCAGAAAATCATACAGGACATTATCGCCAGAAAAATGCTTCTCTACCGGCCGCCCGTGGGACTTGCGAACCCGCACCTTGCGACCGCGCTGGCCGTCTGCGGCATGAAATGCATCGGCTGGAGCAGGACCTGTCGCGACGCGGGAAACCGGCGTATCAAAAATATCAAAAAGATTTCCCGGCTCGACATCACCGGCGGCGATGTGGTTTTGCTGCATGATTGCCTGCCGGTTCCCGAATATAAAGCGGAGATTTTAAAGCAGCTCGAACTGTTGTTTGAGAGGATCAAAAAGGAATATTTCGAGCCGGTGACCGTGGATGAGTTGTTTGAGATAGATGCATATTTAAAAGATTAACATTCAAGAATAAAATAAATTCATTTGGTGGGGGATGTATCCCCCTGGCCCTGCATGTAGAGTCGTAGCGCGCTACGACTCTACATGCAGGGCACACCCCCTCCTGGGTGCACCCCGGGAAAGATTGGTTGCAAGAATCAAGCTTCTGTTGGGGGGCACCCGCGAACGCCAGTAGTTCTGTATTAAACAATCTGGATTACGAGACCGGTATTTTTATTTTTAACAATTACGCGCCAAAACACCTATATTTTCTCTTGAAGTCAGACTATGCCCAGATGACAGAAGCTGGAAAATCGGTGTAAATATGGGCGTCTGTAAAGAAAATCTTTATATACACCCACCCGCTCCCAAAAAATCAAAATACCTATTGGCTTAGTAGATCAGCAAAAGGAGGATCATTGTGCCGTTGTTGATGAAACAAAGGTTAGATAATTTAAAATCCGTCATCTCTGTGCTCTTTTCATTCATAATGATCGTCCTATTGCTAACAAGTTGTGCTTCCAGTGTGAATGTCAGATTATCAATTCAATCCGATCCATCTGGAGCATTAGTAATTAAGCATGACAATGACAGTACAGTAGATGATTCTCCGACTCTCTTAGATAATGTGTTTAATTCAAACCTCACCGGTACAACGGAATACGTTGGTACAACGCCGTGTAAAACCGCTGTACGTTTTGAGACTTTATCAAGAAAATACTTGTCTAGGATTAAACGATTTATAACAATTGAGAAAAGAGGGTACAGAAAAAGAACAATAGCGATAACAATGAATTCAGATACCCTACTGTCAATTAAATTGGAGCGTATAGACAGTTTGCCCGAAACGATATTTGATAATACTAATCTGCAATCGGCCAAATTTCTCCTGTTACCCATCGTCACTGAAATAGACAGTCCGAAAGCCATTTCGTCCGCGACAGAAGGGTATCTGCATCATTATTATTTCGCGCTTGAGATTCAGCCAGAAGAATCATTCACGGCTTCTAAATGGCTGCAAGCAGACTTGGAAAAGGTTTTCGATGGTGCGCACAAAGTAGTAATCCCCTTTTCTTCGATGGATGATTCCATCAAGACTGCGTATACGAAAAATATTTCAGAGAGATTAAAAAACGATATTTTCAGTCTAAATTCGAAGCAATTCGCTTACTATAGTTTTCCTCCTCGAATATCAAGTACTGTCGGCGGATTCAATTCTTTAGCCGAAAAAATCAGGGGTTTGCCTAAAATGGATAACGTTCTGTTTCTATACATTTTTTGCCAAAGCGTTGTTGGCACTAAATTATCTTCACAATTCTCCCTTGATTCTCTTAATCAAAGATTTGATCCAAATCCTAACAAAATTACGAGTGTGACTGTCGCTGTTATTGATCCTAAATCATTGGAGGTTGTTTTTTTGTACAAAAACCGATTTAGAATGGCTCTGAATCATCGGGTTTCCGTGGAGCAATTGGCTCGTAGTCTACAAAATTTCCCGGCAATCGACACTGTTTTGAGTAAATGATCGTGCTTATAATGAATGGCAAGGCTCCGGGATGACGGGTTAGGCTCGAACTCTATTTTATAAACGCTTACGCTCGATGTACTTTTACATCGGCAGCCGCAGGGTATCCAGCCCCAAAAAAGTGATGGCGGTCATCCATAATATCTATACAGTTTTGAAGGAAGGAGATCGTATGATGAATGTCATTTCAAAAAAGTTGTTGTGCACTTTTTTATCACTCCTTATGTTAGGCTGCGCGGGTGGGCATCGTTTGTATTCTGGAAATCCTCGCGTAGACAAAGAGGTCGCTATAATTATAATGGAAGGAGGTACTAGAGTACAATGGGCGCAAGAAGGAAATCAAGAGGGCGGAAATTGTACGGGGAATGAAGTAAAAGTGTTGCTATCTGAGAACCTCCTTGAGATTCTTCCTGGATTATATACTCTTGGAATCGGCTTCTCTGATAATGCGGTTATGGGAAAAGGGTGGCTTTGGATAAAGCTCGATGCTAAGCCTGGTCATAATTATGTTACTTACCCTACCTTCCGACCTGGTACCTGGCAGGCCAATGTAGTTGATATTACGGACTATTCCCGTTCGGATTGCCCTACGTGTTCTGATAGAAAATCCCTTGAAAATACTGTCCAGGATTACTTTAATATGAACAAACGTGATACCGTTGAGATCATGAGAATTAAATTGAAGCAAGGTATAAAGTGTTCGGATTTATTAGGCAAGTAAACTGATAGGCATTTTGGTTTTTCGCGAGCCTTCAGGTACAATACCGGAATTCTCTTTACCCCTGCACTATTTCCCCGGTTTGTCCGTCCGCTATCAGTTTTTCCGTCGGCCCGCCTCTCTTTAGAATATACGGCTTCCTGGCGTTTTTGTCAACAGAGAATAAAACAGGCATCGGGGCTCCAAGTCAAGCGGTGGAAAACCGGCGTGTTCGGGCGGGTTTCGTCAGGCGCAGGTACTTTTAAAAAACGAGTAGTCCAGATATGTGCCTGCCGGGACAGCTTGGGGCGGCGCGGTGGGCGGCGGGCGTATCTGCGGCTCTTTCCACCTGCCTTCGCCAAGGCTACGGCAGGCAGGTAGTCCGCAATGCCGTAAAATCTTCTCAATTACCGCGTCTTGCTCGATGTAAGTGGACTCCTTTGTTTCCTCCCCGTCGATCGGTTGATTGTCATCATCGGCCGAATGAAGACCAGAATCGTGGTACTGATGGAAATATGTCGGTTTCCTCTCAACGATATCAATAACTTCTTTACAGGCTTTATATGGAACATATACAGGTGCCAAAGCCGCCTTTAACCCGGTCTTGACAAGGCTTCGTAACATGAAAGCTCCTTTAGATTGTTTTCTGTGGTGACCCGCCTTGGTACTCTTCTTCTGTGGCCTCTTGCATGATCGGCGCACCCGCTGAACTCTCCACCGGTTTTACCCTTTCCCGGATTTTCTGTAGCGCGTTCAACGCTTTTTTGTTCTTTACTTCAGCCATTCTCAAGAAATCTCAAGGGTCAATGTTACAAGATTATTTTGACATCCCTCTGGTTATTTCGATAGTCGTCTGTTTCGTGAGGTACCGTACGAGACAATACTTAATGCGTTACATTGCCAAGCGCCTTCACACCAAGATAGGCTAATGTAACTCGGATAAAGCGGCTGGTTTTCAAATGTGCCGCATCCAAACGGCCAAATTTGTTCTTTCCATCATAAAACCGCAAATGATCAAACGCCGGACGGAAGTATTGCCGTTCCGCGGGTGTAAGCGCCGGATCTTTTAAAAAAGAAATATAGGGGTGCACATTTTCAGCTTGTTCAAACCGGGTCTTGACGTCCGACGCAAATACCTCGGGGGTCGTGCCCGCTGTAGTTAAAATCCGAGCCATCCGTTCCGTCATCAGAAGCTCCGGCAACTTGCCCAGACGGCGCGCATCATCCAATTCATAGACAAAATCAATGATTTTTTGACTCTCAATAAAGCTGGTTCCCTCATCCAGTTTCAGCAACGTCTGCACGGAAGTTATTTTAAGCACCGATTCCAACATATAGATAGAGGCGCGATTGGCCTGATTTTCCAAGTGATGCCACTGTTCTACGAATTCACCGGTGCCCAAAAGCACAACTTCGGAATCAAGCAAAGCTTTAATGGTATCCACTGCGTCAATAGTGCTGTTGTTCAACTTCGGATCTGCCTCCCAAAGTTTTTCCCACGTCGTGATCGAATACTGATCTAAAAGATTTTTATCTTCATTTTTACGGGCCTCCAGATTATCGGGCATATGCAGTCCCATTCCGTGCCAGTACTCATGAAACGCACCAATCAGGAGTAACCATTGAAAAAACTCTTGCGTAAACAATTTTTCAACCGGAATGGGAGGATTGTTTTCCCACTCATTGGTTTTGACCTCTAGTTTTTGGAGTATTGCTTTTCTTAGTTTTTCTTCCGAAATATTTCTAAATGCGGTTTGAATATCTCCTGAAAAACACCTAAAATATCGTGAAACAATAAATGTGTTGGCGACAGCTTCCACATACTCAGGTGGCAAATCTGTAAACTCTAGTAAGTTATGCTCTTGGTCAAAAAAACGTGGGTTGATAACCCAGATACTATGATGCAAATTTCTTCCGCCGCCAGCGGACTTGGAAAAACGCGACATTGAGACGATGGGACTTTGTGCAATAGTGATTTCGTTAGGTTTCCTTGCCACGCCCAGAAGCACAATGTCTTTCGTAAAATCTTCCCAAGTCGTTTTTATGGCCGTGCTCGGAAGATCCATGAGTTTTAATCCGCGTTGAACAAAACCCCTGACCGAGTTTGCGAAACCAAGAAAAGTTCCATCCAGTAAACCATGATTTCCGGCCTCTCTTTTCATGCGGTCTACAAAGTCAATCCTTCTATCCTCTGCCACAAAGGCTTCAATGGGCGAACCCGTGGCCTCTACTGAACTTTCCGGCGCATGTTCTGCCAGATTTTCCTCGTCCAATTCGGCTCCGGTGATTTTTCGAAGATGCTGCAAAACTGTCCCTTCTTTGCTGACGCTCACATTTTCACCTGCTTTCTTGGCTTGGTTTCCCGATGGTGTTTAGTAAGTAGATTCATCTAAAAAGCTTCTTTGTTCCTGTAAATGAGCCAGCCTGCAAGCGATAGAAATAAACCCCGCTCGGTAGCCTGCGAGCATCAAATGCAACTTGATATGTGCCTGCCTCTTTTTCCTGATTCAAGAGCGTTGTGATTTCTCGCCCTAGGAGATCAAATACCTTAAGGGATACAAATGATCTTGCTGGAATGCTAAACGAAATGTGCGTTGACTGATTAAGAGGATCTAAATATCCTTGTTGGAGAGATGCCTGAGCTGGAGGTTTTCTATTACTTGTCTTGACCCCTGTTATATCTTTATTGAAGATTTTTTGAATTGCCGCCTTGACATTACTGTTTTTCGAGAAATAGTTCCAAACCATGCCAGACCTGTAGTTTTCAATCATCACTAACAAAGTCCCAACATCAATTCCTATATAATCATTTGCATACCAATCATCCGTCGAATCGGGTGCTTGCCCCAAATTGAATGCGTCCTTAAACCCATAAATCCCCCATAACCTGGGATAATTGTTGTAGTAATTCTTTAGAGCTTGTATCGACTCGTTTTGTGCCGAGTTGAAGAATATTATACTGCCTCCGGCTCCGTATGGAGGAATGGTACCATCGTGATTAGGCTGCCCATCGGCCAACGGAGAAGCTCCGTAGCTTTTCGATACTCCACCATTATATCCACTGGGTCCGAGGCAAGCAGTCAATCCCCAACTGTCAGGGCCATAGGTTGCATATTTCGCTGATGAATCAATGCAGAACTGCCTGTTTGCTGCGACGGCTTGCTGGGAATTATCCCACCAATTCACCGAATCCGAACAACGATCGTAGCCACATTTCTTGAAATCTATCCAACAATGCGCATACAAATAAGTAAAGAGTGACCCCCACCAGCTTTGTCGGAAAGTATAAGATCCGTATGAGCCCTTATTTCTTTGCCATGCATAAAAAACGCTTGAATCAACCTTTCCGGAGCCAATTCCTAAGAATGAGATTAGAATTGCTTCATCGGTGTAATAGTTCCAGTGGGAAGTAAACCCACTATCGGGCTTCCAAGCCATGTAAAATTGATTATTGAGAGTATCAAGCATCCATTTCCAATCAACTCGGTTTATGATACTATCGGCCAATGCCCTTATTTGAATTTCATCCGAGGTAGAACCATCGAAATATTCTCTCGCAAAGATGACCCCCGCAAAGAAAATAGATGCGTCGATCGAGGAAAGCTCACTCGTGCCGTCGCGCAATCCTGTACTTATTCCAAGCATATGATAATAAAATCCTTTGTATCCATTGCTTCCGGTATCGGTAGAATTCTGATTGGCACTAAGGGTGTTTAGTACCTTTTTTGCATTTGAAGCTGCGTCACTTCTGGTAATCCATGTCCGTTGGGCTCCAATACCTAATGCTGTAAGTTGAAAACCAACCCCGGCAATGCTTGATACATAAAAATTACTGGAATGGTCCCGAACAAGTCCGGTTGTAGGATGCGCCTGGTCAACAAAGTATCTTAAAGCCTTTTTACTGACTAAGTCTAGAAAAGTGCTATCCGATGAATAGCTTTCCTTCTTATTAACAAAATAGAAGTTATCAAAATAGAGGGCACCTATTTTGTTCCCAACAGAGCTATCAAACACGATGGCGACTTGCCTCATCCTCGTGAAATCAAACCCAGGCAGTGAATCCTTTAACGGAATTACTATTTCTTGAAAACTTGTTGAGACGCCGGTAACTGGAATACGTTTTGACTTTTCATATTGCCCTTGGACAAATTCAATAAAGAATTTGGTGGCATGTGTACTATCCCCTTTGACCGAGAATCTGAATTCATCAAAATCACTAATGTCAAATACAGGATTGGCAGGATCACTATAGAGATAGGTAAATTGCTCCCACCATCCGCATTGAGCAGAATCATTACCCACGTCCTTGCTTACGTCATAAGTAAGTTTTAGGCAGTAATTATTTCTTCCAGTAGATATGTAATTCTTGTTGATATTGGCCGTGCTGGAATTCCAGACACCTCGTATACCAAAGAAATCGTTCAGATTTGATGTCGTATCGTGATCAATATCGTCTAGTATGTAGCTTTTCTGCGGATATTCATTTGTTTGGGCGTCTATGGGAAATAGTAACGAGCCTAAAAGACCTATGAGCGATAATAAACGACAGAATAATATGGTACGAGAATAATTAGAATGCATTTGATGGTTCCTTTCGGTTTGACTGATAGGGATTTCCTTTTTTCCAAATCCTTAAATCCACCCTCGGCCTTTTCCTGACAATCCGCGCCTTTCCGGCCGTTTTCCCCGGGTACTCTGACTTTTCCGGTGTCCGGCCTCTTTGTGAGAATATACGGCTTTTCCGGCGTTCTGTCAATTTTGACAAAAGGGGTTCCGGGCCTTTGGGCTGGTGGAAAATAAACTGTAATCGCGGAAATGCCACAACCGCAATAAAATGTGACGGGCGTCACCACGGTTTTGCGACGGTGACGAGGTTACCGGATAAACCTGGACGGGACCATCACCCGAAGCGTATCTTAATGACAAGAGACAAGAAAACAAGGACCAAGAATAATAACCTGCGCCTGTCAACGCGCTCAAGGCATGACCGGCCGAGGCGGCCGGAGTTCATTAATAAACAATCTGGATACTGGACTTTTTTTCTATGTTGTCAGCAATTAAAAAAGCCATTAAATCAATTAATAAATCTGAAGGCCCCACTGACCTTGAAGGTGAATTTTGCTTTTCGATAAACGATCCGATATTCGCCGGCCATTTTCCCGGCATGCCGGTTATTCCGGCCGTGTATCAGGTGGGACTGTGCAGGAAAATTGTTGAGCAGGAAGGAAATTACAAATTCACAGGGATTCTGAAATCAAGATTTTCCAAGATGTGCGTACCGGAAACACCGTATAATTTAAAAATTACTTTTTCGAAAAATGAAAATAAAATTGAAGCAGTCTGTTCAATCCATAATCCTGCTGAAAAAACTCTCTGTTCCAAGATGGTATTGCTTTTTACACCTTGATTATAATTTTCCTAATATAAATTTCTGGCGTTCCCCTCGTTACACTCGGGTCGGCCCTCCTTCCGGTCTCGGCCACGGGCCTCGGGCTGCCACGGCCCGCTGTCTTTTTTAGAGACATGCATGTCTCTAAAAAAGGCGGGTCCGGGCAGCATCGCGCTCCAGCGCGACCTCCAGTCCGGCCTAACGCGAAAAATAAATAAATGACTTTTTACTTGTCAACTATCGCTCGCGGGTGCGCCCAGCGGATAGGTGAAGCTTGCAAATACCGGTACCCGGCCGCACCCAGGAGGGGGTAGCGAAGGCCGATGAGGCCGTAGCGAGGGGGAAACCTCCCCCGCCAGAAGATTATTATTTAGTTTTTACTTTTTTAAATCTTCTAATCACAATCAATCCAACCCCGACAAGAACAATAAAAACTGATAGCCACACCGGCCAATCACCAAGGGAAGTATATAGCGTAGGAATTCTTCCGACATTCAGAGATCCAGAGAGATATGTGCGCGTGTAAATTTCTTTTCTTTTTAAAATCCGCCCAAATTGATCCACGAGCATTGTTATTCCCGTGTTCGCGGCGCGCGCGAGCGGAACCCCGTTCTCGATGCAGCGCATCCGCGCCATGGTGGCGTGCTGGAACGCGCCCGAGCTTTTGCCGAACCAGCCGTCGTTGGTGATGTTGACAAGCAGGTTTGCGCCGCGTTTCACCCTTTCCCGCACAAAGCCGGGATAAATGATTTCGTAACAGATGAAAGGGCCGGCTTTGATGGTGTTCCCGATTGAAAACACCGTGAAATCCCTGCCGCTCCTGAAATCCGCCTGGCCCAGGTTGACCCGACTCAGGATCGGGAAAACTCCTTTAAACGGTAGTGTCTCGGAAAACGGCACCAGCTTTATTTTATAGTATGGACTGAAGCGCGCCGTTGCAGGATCCAGATAATATGCCGTGTTGTAAACATAGTATTCGCTAGAAGAGCCTTTCGGCGCATTGTCCCAGTGGAGCGCGCCGACAATGAGCGGAATGCCAAGCTCCCGTGACCATGATGCGACCCTGTCGGCAAGCATGGGGCGGTTTATCAGGTAGCACAGCAGCGCGCTTTCGGGCATTATAATCAGATCAGGCTTTTCCTTGGCCGCGCGCCTCACCAGAGTTTCAACGATTTCAAACGAGCTGTCGAGCGAATTATTGCCCCAATGGTTCTGGTCAATGTCGCTTTGGAGCGCGGCGATGGTAACGGTTTTTGCATTGGTCGGCGCAGCTGTTTTCATCCTGATAAATCCCCACACCGAAACCGCAACCAGCACTGCGGCAAAAACCGGAAGTCCTCGATCAATCGAGCCTTTACGCCTGAGATTGCTCGCGAATTTCCATAAAAGCACATTGCCTAATACCACGACAAAGCTCAGGCCGAACACACCGGTGAGCGACGCGAGCTGGGACAGCGGAAGAAGCGGGGTCAATGAATACCCGATAAGGTTCCACGGAAACGAGATTTCGCCCAGGCTGCGCAGGTATTCCACCAGCACCCACAAAGACGGGAACACGAGCACATACAGCACAGGGAATTTTTTCCTGCATAAGCGGAACAGCAGGCCGAGCGCAAGAAAGTACACTCCCTCGTACAGGCAGGCAAGCAACACACCGATAAGCACCAGGTGCCACAGCCCTTCGGGCACAACAAAGGCGATCCAGTAGAACTGGCACCCGGACGCGATGAGGCCGAAAAGATAGGAATGCCACGCCGCGCGCTTCAAAGAAGGATTAAGGCTGATTAAAAGCAGGGGCAGGCAGATTACGAAACTCAATAAAGGAAAAAACGTGAGCGCCGGATGCAATAGACTGTTGAACGGCGGCAGCCCAAGGGCGTATGCCGCGCCCGCTACTAAAGGTATCCAGATGCGGTTTTTCTGGTTGTAGTACTGGATAAGTTTGTTGAAAAGAGATTGCATGATTTTCTTGTGAATCCCACAGCGAGCGAATTCCTCGAAGCTTGCTTCGGGGTTAGCGAGCGACTATAAGTATGTTTTCTTTCCATAGGGATGGAAGATTCCTCGCAGCTTGCTGCGGGGTTCTTCAAATAAAATATGTTGTATGGGGGGCGTTCGCAATGACAGACCGCATTCAAGTATATTTCACCCATCACCCTTCGTGAAATACCTTAAAATATCGAAGCTGAAAAACCGTAGATTAAATGGTATAATTCTGTAATATCCGTTTTTCGAAAAGGAGTACCGATGCTCAGGGAAAAGGTGGAAAAGGTGATAGACCAGGTCCGTCCAAACCTTCAGGCGGACGGCGGCGACATAGAACTTGTCGACGTGACCGAAGACGGCGTGGTCAAGGTGAAACTCCAGGGCGCGTGCCATGGGTGTCCTGGTGCGGCAATGACGCTTAAAATGGGCGTGGAGCGGCTTCTCAAGGCGAATGTGCCGGAAGTTAAATCCGTTGAAAATGTCGGCTGAAACGATGCATAGCCGTCTTTAAGGCTGGAAAACGGCATTAATGGAAACAAAAGTCTCCGGCGGAATCATTCAAAACGTGGCGTCCGGCATTACAAGCCGGAAAATGCAGTCTGCGTGGCGTAATGCGTGGACCAAGGCGACGTTTCTCGGTTTCTGCTGGGCGAGCCTGCTTATTTTTATCGGTATGGGGTGCCTTTTTTACTATCTCGTGCATCCCCGGCTGGTCCATATCGCTGTTTGGCTGGATCATGCCACGATCATCACGCTGGGCGGTGTCATTTTCCTGGTCACGGGGGGCCTTGCGCTCATCACCATCACCGCGCTCACCGGGTGGGACCTGCTCTACCCGCACGGCAAGCAGTCGGTGACGGTAAAGTTCCTGTTCCCCATTGCCGCGACCCTGAGCCAGCTTTTGCGCGTCGACCGCGCCAAACTCCGCGCCTCGTTCATCAAGGTGAACAATTCGCTCACCAGGGCACAGCGCAAGCGCATCAGGGGCGACCGCATTTTAATACTGCTCCCCCACTGCCTGCAGATTGACGTTTGCAACAGGAAGCTCACTACCGACATCAACAACTGCGCCCGGTGCGGCCGCTGCCCCGTGGGCGGCCTTGTTGACATGGGGGACAAGCTCGGCCTCAGGGTGGAGGTCGTGAACGGCGGCACCCTGGCGCGCAAAAAAGTGTCTTCGTTCCGTCCCGACGGCATCGTGGCCGTGGCCTGCGAGCGCGACCTCACCTTCGGCATCCAGGACGTGCACCCCATCCCCGTGTACGGCGTCATCAACGACAGGCCTAACGGCCCCTGCTTCAACACCTGCGTCGACATGCACCTGGTGGAGGACGGGATAAAGTTTTTTAAAAAAGAGCCCGCGACGGAAAAGGCTTAATCCGGATAATAAAATTCATTTTGTGGGGGAAGTTTCCCCCTGCCTCCGGCCGCCTGTTGGCGTCCTTCCGGCACCCCCTCTTGGGTGGCCCCGGGGCACCACTCATTGCAAGCACCATCCTCTATTGACAAGGGGCACCCGCGAACCATTTATAATAGTCGGAATGTCCGTCAGGTATCTCAAGTCCATTTGGTAAAATTAATTTTATAGGAATCGACTGGTTGTTTGAAGAACTTGGTTGTTGATACGCTGCTGCTCCGATTGGAGTCAGTGAAACAGCTTGATGAATCGAATGTTTCTCGACGCGCCAGGGAGGACTGAAGGGTGTGCTGTAGCACATTGCCGGCCGACCCCGCCGTCAGGCATTGGGGCGGTCCGGCAACGAGGCCGACTGGCCGAGCCCGGAAGGAGGCCCGCCGCCGTCTTCGGCGGGGCGCCCAGTTTTTCTTATTAGTTTAAAAGTAATTGCCCCAAAAATCGCATTGAGGTATTTTATATCACTTTTTAAATGATAAAATCGGTCCCTTCGTCTAGTGGTTAGGACACAGGATTTTCATTCCTGCAACATGGGTTCGATTCCCATAGGGACTACCAACCCTCCGGCATCTTCCCCTTATTGATTGGACCGCGCCCAGCGGAATATTATTCTCCAGCGCTTTCCGGATAAGATGGTCAACATCTCTCTTTAACACCTCACCGCTTGCCTGTGAGTACCCTGCCATGTGCCGCGTTTCGACCACGTCCGCAAGGGTCTCTAAGGACAATTATTCGGATTGTATTTAAAAATAGAAGCGGCATGAAAAAGCCGCTTCATTGGAAACGGCTAACGTCTTACTGAAGATGTTTTCCTTCGGAGAAAGAAATACAATTTGAGGTTCAAACCCGATACTTAACCTTTTGGCGATAAAATATTCAACCCCAAGGTCAATGCTCAAGTATATATCCCAACTCGAATTGTTTTGATCGGTCGGATATGTTCCGGGAATATACTTAATATCATAAGAATGATATATTGCGCCGAACCGTGCTCCTGGAAAAAAGCCGAAATCCCCAACACTTATATACGGTGCACAGCCGAACCCGAATTTAAAATCCAATGAGGAATAATGGCCCCAGGATTCATCCCAGGATGTTGAATAAAAGGAAAATTCGGGTTCAATCCGAAGTAAGTTCCGAAATAAAATGGGAACAGAGAATTCCGGCCGGAACTGCCAGCTGCTTTGCGGGACCGTTGAAGAATGGTCTCCCCGTAATGCAAGAGTGCTGCCGATTCCAATACGGGTTTTATTTGCCTGGATTGAGACTTCGGCAAAAGTCACATTTGCAGTCAAAAACAACAGGCAAATTACAGTGAGAGAATATTTATGCACGAATAGGTCTCCTATTTTTAATATATCGCGTTCATGTCTCAGGCGCAAGGCAAAACAAACTATTGGAGAAAGAACCTTGACTGCAGGACAGTGCCGCTAAACCTGACGCGGTAAAGGTATTCTCCCGAGGCAACGCCCAGGGTCCCGAGCCCGACGAGAACGGCGCCTCCTGCCGGCACCCTGCCCGGAGCACTGCCGTAAACTTTCCGGCCGCGCAAGTCGTATATGTCAATTGATGCCACCGTCTCCTCGACAAAGCGCATTCGCAGCACCCCGTTTTTCACGCTCATTTCGGGTGGGCGCGCAAGAGCCTGGGGTGACGGCCGCGCGGGCCGCCGGCTCAAGGCGTTCTCGAGCAGCAGAACATGGACCGTGTCCGCCGCCGCCGGCAGAATAAAGTAAGTGCGTCCATTGTCAACCCGTGAATCAACCGCCGCGCCGTCAAATGTGGCGGACCGGCATGTTCCCTCCCACAGCACCGAGTTGCCTTTTCGGGGCGCCCCCTTGAACACGAGCCGGGCGGAGGAGCCGTTGTAGGTCGCGTCAATTACGCGAAGGCCGTACACGCTAACGGCATTATCTGCATATTCGTCAGGAAAAACATAGCCGAGATTGGAATAGTTCCGCTCGCATGCGGTTATGAAGCCGTTGAACCGCTGGTAGCTCGCCACGGTCCCGTTTTTAAAAAGCTCTTCGGGGTGTGAACCGATGAGGCACAAGTGGCCGTGCGCAAGGGGCGCGTTGATCCAGGCCACGTCTTCGTTGTTGATGCAGTCGGCCCAGAACGAGCACTCAGCGGCGCACATCCGGTGAGCGCCGCGGGTGAGGATCATGCAGGAGAATTCCCGGTCGGTCGAGGGAAACAAATCGCACCCGGGATCCAGGAACACAAACCCGCTGTCAATCAGCAGGTTGAGAATTGAAGCAGTGTAACTAAAACCCGGAGTCCGGATGAACCTGAGGGATTTTTTGGTCAGCCCAATCGTTTGAACGTCACGAAAAATACTTTGAATGCGAAGCTGGTCGCCGGCCGGATCGTAAGATTCGAATTCCCAGTCGGGATCGGGCTGGCAGAGCGTGGGCGAGTGATGGTAGCCGTGGCACCCGATCCGCACCCGCTTTTCCCATCCGTAAAGTGAATCGCCGTTTTCAATCCGCTTGAGAAAGTCACAATAGCTCCGGGGGGCCCTGGTTACCAGGTATTCGGGGCCATGGGCATCAACCCAGCTACGCCGTTTGTTTGCATACAGGAATTGGGGCGCGTTTGTCTCGAACCCCGGATTTTGAAGCAGGTTGACCGTGCTGCCCGCTTTGCCGAGAAAGGCGTCATCAAACAGGGATGTCCCGGTTGCGTCCTGCATCCGCAAATACACGGTAACCGATGTGTCATGTGCGCCGGTTGTAAAGCTAACGGCGCGCTGCACCCAATCGGTTGAGGCGCACTGGCGCTCGCCCCTGACGATCAGGTCGTTGTGAGAGCCATACACCTCTCCATACGCCCCGTAGCCCTGGACATTATATGTTTTCATCAGGTACGTAAGATTGTAATCCGTGAGGGGCTCACAGTGCACGGTCTGGTAAATCTTGAGCATTGTGAAGGACTCAGCGGTCATGCCCACGCACCATTTCCCATCGGGCGGCTCCAGCGAATCGGGAAAAATATACGGGGAATTGACGCTCCATTTGTCAAACAATGCGTTGGCACGATAGAGCATGCGGTCCGCAAGCAGAACATACCCCATCTTGAGGGCCGGGTGCTCGTTCATAAGCCGCACAAAGTAGTGGTCGTACTTGACATCCGTGGCACCAGCCGTGGTCATGAACGCCCAGTTGTCGCGGTTGGGCAACTCATCCCAGAACATCGTTATCGTGCGCGTATATCCGTTCGGGTGCTCGCACAAATATAAAGGAGCCGCGGGGCCGCTGCCCGCATGTACCTCCACCCTGCGGAAAATCGTGTCTGAGGGCGAAATGCGCGGGCTGAAGTCCGGTCTCTTGGTCCACTGATAGCCCGGCCGTCTATGCGGCCGCAGCGTTTGAAGTACTTTGAGACTGTGCCTCCCCGTCCCGCCGGCATTCAGTTCCCATACCGAATGAAAGGGGTTGCGAAAGAGGAACGTAACCGAATCAATGGCGTTGTAGAACGTGACGTTGGAGTTCAGGTGGTTCTGACGCGGAGCAAGCGTCCTCAGCGCGTAGTGCTCGCCCGCAAGTCCCTGGGAGCAAGTTGACACGTCGGAATATTCGGTCTGCATGTCGAACTCGAGGCCGCCGGGAAATTCCGCGGTGTCGCTCACCCACGCCTTGCACTCCATAACAAGGCTGTTGTCTCTCACATAGTACAGCATGTCCGCCGTGAGCGGAATCGGGCCAAAGCCCCGCAGCCGGACGAGGATGGAATCGGCGCTCCGGGACAGCACGGTCCTGGCGGAGGCAAAGTGTTCGCCCGCGTGCAGGTTGAACCATTTCGCGTGAACGCCGTGGCCGGCCTTGTCCTTGTTGACAAAAGCAACAACGCTGCCAAAGAACGTTGAGGTTACGTCGCAGTCGATTTCTACCAGGATATGGGCATTTCCGAGCACGGCACTGGTTGTGGCCGCCACGGCATTGGGGAAGAGCGCGGCCGGAACGAGCCAGCAGAAGAGCAGCACTGTTCCGGCTGCCTGGCAAAGTGAACGTTGTATGGTCCTGCCTTGCGTCATAACAGATGTTGGTATCCGGCACAAGCTGAAGCTTCTGCGCCGGACGGGGTTTAAAAGGTAGCGAAGCGGCAATGGACGTAATATATATATAGCTCTTTGCCATCCGCATGAGTGCATTGCACCAAAGCCATCTCTGGATATAAATGATCTTCCTCCCATAATTTTTTAACGACGTACAACGCATGGTTGGCACAGTGCCCTATCCCGTGTTTTGAAAATGCCGCCCGTTGCCATTTATTGCAAGACTATACCCTGTTTTGAGGCTGATCAGAAATCCTATTCCAGATATTGACATTCGTTGGTTAGTTGGTTATATTACCATCTAACCAAACGGTTTCGGAGGTCCAATGAAAAGAACAATATTCAAGAAATACGAGGCAAGGGCGTCGGTCCTCAAGGCAATGGCCCACCCTACCCGGCTGCTGATTATAGACGAACTGTCGAAACAAGAACACTGCGTAGGCGAATTAACAGCAATGGTGGGTGCAGACAAGTCAACGGTATCAAAACACCTCCTGGTGCTGAAAAACGCAGGTCTCATCGAGGATGAAAAACGCGGGCAAATGGTTTACTACACTTTAACTTGTTCCTGCATCACAAAGTTCTTCTCCTGCATCGAGACCGTTTTACAAGATAGGGCGAAAAAAAATATGGCCTGCGCCATAAGCTGAATAAACCTATAGCCTTTTACAGGAGATGCTTAAATGAACACCGAAACAGGCAATGACCAACGTCCATTTTTCGTTTTCCCTTGCTCGGGTGCGGCTGATGTCGGTGAAATTTCCGACAGGGCTGCACGGCAATTCACAAGGAATGGAAATACCAAAATGTATTGTATGGCTGGAATTGCCGCAGGAATAGAAACAATGACGGCGAAAGCAAAGGAAACCTGCGGGATTCTTGCGATCGACGGATGTCCAATGGAATGCAATAAAAAGATCCTTGACAAAAACGGTTTCAGCGGTTTCAAGCATATCGTCGTAACTTCCCTGGGCATGGCCAAGGGAGCCGCGCCCGCAACGGAAGAAAATGTCCGGAAAGTTGTAACTCAGATAACGAAAATCATCGCTGGGTAATACCCATTTTTATCATGTTTAATATAAAGGAGTTTGTGTAATGGAATCTATCATGAATCCGTCCGTCAAAGAACTCGTCGCAATCGGCGCCGCAATCGCGGCAAACTGTGAATTCTGTTTCAAGTTCCACTACGACAAGGCACACAAACTCGGCGTGTCTCGCGAAGACATGAGCGCCGCGGTCGAAACGGCGATAATGGTGAAAAATTCCCCGGCAAAATCAATTGCGGAACTTGCAGATAAATATCTTAAAAGCGAAACACCACCCGCCGATGAAAAGTCTTCATGCCGTGCATCGGCCTGCGGCTGTTCATAAAAAAGGGCATTCTCTATGCAAATGAAACTGAAAATCCTTTTCCTCTGCACTGGCAACTCCTGCCGCAGCCAGATGGCCGAAGGATGGACACGTGCGCTCAAGAGTGACCTTATAGAGCCGTATTCGGCGGGTGTTGAAGTTCACGGTATGAATCCCCTTGCTGTTAAGGTCATGGCGGAATCGGGCGTTGACATCTCGAAACAACGGTCGAAACACGTCCGCGAATTGATGGATATTCCTTTCGATTTCGTAATCACCCTATGTGGCCAGGCAAATCAATCATGCCCGATTTTTCCAGGCAAAGTGGAACGGCTACATGTCGGTTTTGACGATCCGCCCCTACTTGCCAAAAATGCGAAGTCCGAAGAGGAGGCATTACCACATTACCGGCGAGTGCGGGATGAAATCAAAATATTTGTAGAAAAACTTCCGGACAATATCATGGATAAACCTCAATAGAAAGGCGGCATTTGTGGAAAACAATATGGAAAAATCGGAATCGCAGCAATGCGGTCCTGATTGCGCGTGCAAGGATGAAAAAGGACTTTCAAAGAGGACAAAGCTCATCCTCCTTGCCGTCATCATCCTTTGCGCCGGAGCTGTACTGGCCAGCGCCATTGTACGCAAATCCCATCAGGCACAAGCGCCAACATCCTCCAGCTATGCATCGGCGCTCTCCCTTAAATCATCTGCGGCACCGCTAAAAGCAGATTCGACCTCGGGTGCACAAGACACTGGGAAAGCGATTACATTTGCTATGCTTCCGTCTTTTGCGTCACTCGATACCTTAGCGGCCAACTTTGATGGGGTCTTCATCCTTATGGTGAAGAGTGAGGCAGAGAAAACAAAAGCCATAACTCAGGAAATCGGCTATGCAGCTACCGCAATAACGGCAAAGGGCGTGCGCATGGGCGCATTCCAGCTTGCAGCCGGAACTCCTGAATTCGCGTCTTTGAGCACCCAGGTGCCCTCTCCAGGCGTGATTGTTGTAGTTAAGGGTCATGGCATGCGCGCAGTGGCAGGAAATAATATCACCCGAACAAACCTCCTTCAGGCATGTATCGCTGCAATGCAGCCATCCGGATGCTGCCCAGCGGGAGGAAATCGCGTTTGTAAGTAACAATTCAAAAGGAGACGATCTTAATGCAGGAAGTTATTGCCGCAATCAAATCGATGCTCAACAGCGCCGGGTACGGTCCCGTGTCTATTGCATTTTCATTTGTGTTGGGTATTCTCAGCGTAATCGCAAGCGCATGCTGCACATTGCCACTTATGGGCGCTGTTGCGGGATATTCCCTTATTCAAGATGATAACCGGCAAAAGGCCTTGCAATCCGCGCTTTTATTTGTGGCCGGTGCTGTTGCCGCACTGATGGCAATAGGATGGATATTCATCTTTCTAGGACAATCGGCCATTCGGGTTTCCGGCGATTATTGGAAAATTGCCGGGGGTTCCATCGCGCTTTTATTCGGCATCGCATCGCTCCGGTTATTTCCCTTTGCATTCCCGAAACTCCCTTTCATGACATCCGGGAATAAGCCGGGAACCTTGGTTTCCGGTTTTTCCGGCATGGTTTTCGGCGGCACCATTGTCGTGACTTCGCTGCCATGCAACCCCGGCATTTTTATTATTCTCGGCGCCGCTGTGCTTGAGAAACACACTACTTGGGCTCTCACCAACCTTTTCGCCTATGCCATCGGTTTCAGTGTTCCGCTGTCGGCGCTCGTTTTCGGACTTTCTTTCGGCAAGAGCTTTGTACGGCTGCAAAAGGTGGAAAAAATCGTCAGGACTGTTGCCGGGCTCCTGCTGATTGCGACAGCGTTTTATCTTTTTTATACGTACTGAACGTTGAAGCACAGACCGATTCCGGAAGGCATTTATTAAAACTATGACAAATAATAATTCTTCCTGCGACAAAGGTTCGGACGCAGAAATTCCGAACACCCACCCTGTTTATCTATCGTCGACCATGACACTAGCCGACCGCTATGGCGCGGTTATGTGCCGTTGTAACAATAAATTCAGAATGAAATACATTGTTGCCCCAGGGCTTTATGCATTAGGCAAGCCCGACCAGAACTCTCCAGTGCTCGTGACAGCCAATTACCGTCTGAGCCTGAATGCGCTACGTTTGTCCCTTGGCGGCAGAAGCATTTGGATACTGGTAATCGACACAAAGGGTATCAATGTCTGGTGCGCCGCAGGAAAAGGCACATTTTGTACCAATGAAATAGTCAAACAGCTTTCGGCATGCAATATTAAATCAACACTTTCACACCGCACACTCATTCTGCCGCAACTTGGCGCATCCGGTGTTTCCGCATCAAAGCTGCAAAAAGCAAGCGGCTTTTCGGTAAAATTCGGCCCGGTGCGTGCATCAGATATACCAGCATATCTTGACAATAACTATACAGCGAGTCATGCGATGCGACGTGTGCGGTTTTCAATCGTCGATCGTGTGAAACTTGTTCCCATGGAGACGATCCCCGCATTCAAAAAAGTGGGGCTCTTTTTGCTCATTACCGCAGTTCTGTTTGGCATGACACGCACCGGTATTATTTACAGACAGGCGTTAACGGGGGTCTTGCCTCTCGTAATAGCTGGGCTGGCCGCGCTTTTCACTGGCACGATCCTTTTGCCGCTGCTGCTGCCTTTCATTCCGGGCCGGGCATTTTCCCTCAAGGGATTCGTTACCGGCCTGCTTGGTGCAATGGCACTCATTTTAATATCGCCACGGTGTCGAAGCACGCCATTCCTGATAGCATTTAACCTGGTTTCTGTGCCCGCGTTCAGCTCGTATCTGGCGTTCCTTTTCACAGGCAGCAGTACCTATACGTCACCATCGGGTGTTAAAGTAGAGTTGAAAATTGCCTGGCCGCTCTACCTGGCGAGTGCAGGGATTTCCGCCATACTTCTCATCATAGTAATTATTCGCTTCTGGAGGATTGTATGAAACATTTGTACATATCCGGTGTGTCGACTTTAAAACTTACCGCAGAGAAATGCACCGGCTGCGGACGCTGTGTGGATGTCTGTCCTCACGGTGTCTTTGATATTCACGATCATCGCGCACAAATTATTGCGCTTGATAGCTGCATGGAATGTGGTGCTTGCTCCCAGAACTGTTCCTTTGGTGCACTCTCCGTTAAGAACGGCGTCGGATGCGCGGTCGCAATGATCAACGGCCTGATGACCAAGGGCGACCCTGACCAAGGCACCTGTGACTGCGGCGGTGATTCTGGAAGCTGTTGTTGAAATATTAATACAAGGAGTGATATGGTATGGCGGAAGGCGGAAATAAACGACTTTCTTTTTTAGATCGATATCTTACTTTATGGATCTTTTTTGCCATGGCGGTTGGCGTTGCCATCGGGTGGCTGTTCCCAGGCACGTCCGATTTGTTGTCCCGGATGAGTGTCGGAACCACTTCGGTCCCTATTGCTATGGGCCTTATTATAATGATGTACCCGCCGCTTGCAAAAGTAAATTACCGGCGCATTGGAGGCGTGTTCTCGGACAAAAAAGCATTGGCATTGTCCCTTGTGCAGAACTGGATTGTTGGACCGGTCCTTATGTTTGTCCTGGCAATCCTTTTCCTCCGCAATCAGCCGCACCTTATGACCGGTGTAATCATCATCGGCCTTGCCCGCTGTATCGCAATGGTAATCGTTTGGAACAGCCTTGCAAAAGGCAACAGTGAATATGCGGCGGCCCTGGTCGCCTTTAATTCCGTGTTTCAGGTTTTATTTTTTGCGTTGTATGCGTGGATCTTTGTTACTGTATTGCCGCCCTTGTTCGGTCTTGCCGGTCATGAAGTCCGTGTATCGATGAAGGACATAGCCATTTCAGTAGGGATTTATCTGGGGATTCCTTTTTTCGCGGGATTTGCCACACGCATGATTATGGAACCGATCAAAGGGACTGAATGGTACACCAAGCGATTCATGCCAAAAATCGGTCCTGTGGCCTTGGTTGCGCTTCTCTTCACCATTCTCGTCATGTTCATTTACAAGGGTAAGACAATCGTTGCCCTACCGTTCGACGTTGTTCGCGTCGCGGTTCCCTTGTGTATATATTTTCTTATAATGTTTTTCGGTTCAATGTTACTGACCCGCCGTGCAGGGATCGATTATGGAGAATCCGTCAGCCTGTCATTCACGGCCGCAAGCAATAATTTTGAACTTGCCATCGCGGTTGCCGTGGGCGTGTTCGGCATCGCTTCACAGGAAGCATTCGCGGCTGTAATCGGTCCTCTGATTGAAGTACCGGTGATGATCGGGCTGGTAAATGTCGCGTTAAGAATGCAGAAAACTTTCAAAAGTACAAACGCAATTGATCGGAATTAATTATGAAACTTTCCCTTCCCGCACAACCAATATTGCTCACCTCTCCGGTGCTCATCATTGGAACATACGGCTCCGATGCCAGGCCCACTATCATGAATGCCGCCTATTATAATATCGGCTGCAAACTTGGTGGCGCGTTCACCGCTGGAAAAGAATTACAACGGAGCTAAATTAAGAAGCGAAATTAATGGAAATTTAGCTGTGGGATTCACTCAACCACCGGCATCCGGTACCCGACGCCGGATTCAGTGATAAACAGTTTCGGCCGGGCAGGGTCGGTCTCCAGTTTTTTGCGGAGCTGGGCAATGTAGACGCGCAGGTACTGGGTCTCGTCTTCGCGGTAAGGTCCCCAGATTTCCTTCATGAGATACCGGTGCGTCAGGACTTTTCCGGCATTTTTCACGAATTGGATGAGAAGAGAATATTCCGTGGCGGTCAGCTTGACAGGCGAACTTTTCACCTTCACAATCCGGTTTACAAGATCTACAAACAAATCGCCGTTTTGGAATTCCTTGACCTCGTCGGCACCTTCGCGTCCATGGCGCAGGGCGACCCGGAGCCGCGCGATGAGCTCATTGACGCCGAACGGCTTGACCACGTAATCGTTGGCACCCGCATCGAGCGCCGCGACCTTGCCTTTTTCATCGTCCCGTACGGAAAGAATGATTACGGGGACCACGCTCCATTCCCTCACCTGTTTTAAAACGGCAATGCCGTCCATGTCCGGCAAGCCGAGATCAAGAACAATCGCGTCCGGGTGGTCGGTCGCCGCCTTGTAAATCCCCTCCTTGCCGGTCGGCGCCTCAAGAACCTGGTATCCGTTTGCCGCAAGCGTGACCCTGAGGAACCGCCGTATCTGGAGTTCGTCATCGATGATGAGTATTTTCTTTCCTTCAGCCATCACGACGCCTCATCCGTTGAGAACGGTTTGTGCTCGACGGGCAGCCGAATTATAAATTGCGCCCCTTTTCCCGGCCGGTTCGCGGCCTCAACCGACCCGCCGTGCAATTCGACGAACCCTTTTACAATAGATAATCCGAGTCCGGTGCCGCCGGCCCTCGTGCCCGGAACGCGGTAAAATTTGTCGAAAATCCTGTGTATCGATTCTTCCGGCAGGCCGGGGCCTTCGTCTTCAATGGCAAACACCAGCGCCCCGGCGTCAAAAAAGGATCTGAGATGGATCGGCGTTTCCGGCGGCGTATATTGCACGGCATTGAGCACGATATTGGAAAGAACCTGTTCTATAATGATGCCGTCGAGTTTTACGAGCGGCACATCGTCGGCGATTATCACGCGGACCGTGTGCCGTGAGAGCTCCTCGGAAAGGCCGCCCAGGACCGCATTGATTATGTCATGAACATCGCACCAGTCCTTCGCCATGGTCAGCCCGCCAGCTTCGATCCGGGTCATGTCGAGCAGGTTTTCAACAAGCCTGTTTAATCGGGAAGAAGCCGCCCTGATGTCTCCGACAAGAATGTCGCGTGCATGCCGGTCTTCCCCGACTGCGGATTCCAAAAGGCTGCTTGACGCACCGGTAATTGCCGCAAGCGGGGTTCGCAATTCATGGGAAATCGAGTTAAGCAGGGTCTTGTTCAGGCGTTCGGATTCCTCAAGCAGCCTCGTTTTTGCCGCCTGCTCCCGAAGATAAGCGCGGTCCAGGGCAAAGGCCCATTGGTGTAAAAACATAATGAGCAGCCCCTCCTGCTCCACCGGCATTTCCCTCGCGCCGGACAAAACAAGGCCGACCACGCCCCTGCATGCCCCATGCATCAACAGCGGATAATACGCAGCCATGGCGAACGGAAGGGTCGCCGTGGCACGTCCCGCCGGTTTTTTATTTGAAAAAACCCATACCGCTACGCTCCACTCCTTGTCGGTATCCGGAGCAAATGTACTTAAAGGATGCGGTTTTCGCCCGATCGACTCGGCCGTTTCGGGCAGAAACAGGGCGGCATGCGCTCCAAAAACAGACGCCATATTCTCGATGCCCGCACGCGCAATGTCATCGGTGGCTTCGGCGGCCGCGAGGTTATTGACAAATGAATAAAGCGCGGAGGTGTGGCGCTCGCGGCGGCGGACTACCGTCTCCTTGATCCTGATCCGTGAGGTGAGCGTGCCGCTCACGAGCGCAACAATGAAATAAAGCGACACCAGAAGAACGTCGGACGGATGTGAAATCGAAAACGTGAAAACCGGGTGGATAAAGAAAAAATCCCAGAAAACCGCGCTCAAGGCCGCCGCAGCAAAAAGCGGTCCGCGTCCGATAAAAAGCGAAAGCAGTGAAATAATAAAAAGGAGAAACATCCCGACCGACCGGTAATCGATATACGGCGAGGCCAGAAAACAGGCTGCGGTGGCAGCGCAAACGGCAATGCAGGAGACTATATAGTCGCGTAGCGGCGATGCTATGCCCGAAAATACGCCGTTTTGGAAGTGTTTTTTCGGCGGAGCTCCGGCATCGCTTTTTACGACATAGATATCGATCGCTCCGCTTTCACGGATAAGCTTATTGACCAATGACCCGCCATGCACAAGGTCGAGTATTGGGTTTGACATCGATTTGCCAACGACGATTTGCGTTGCATTATTCTGGCGGGCGGTCCTCAGGAGCGCCCGCGCAATGTCGTCGTCCGCGGTGGTGATAAGGGTCGCGCCGAGCTCCTGGGCAAGTGCGATGTTCTTTTTAAGCCGCTTTTCAGCCGCTTCGGACAGCGGCCGCGATGCCTGGACGCATACGGCGATCCACGGCGCCTCCATGGTGGCAGCGATGCGCCGTGTCCACCGGATGAGCTGCTCCGAATAGGGGCTCGGCCCGACGGCAACCATGAGCCGCTCCACCGTTTTCCACGGCCCGCTGATCCGGTTCTCCTGCATGTAATCCTTGAGCTGGAGGTTGACCCGGTCCGCAGTCTTGCGGAGCGCGATTTCCCGGAGCGCGGTAAGATTGCCTTTCTGGAAAAAATGCTCTGCCGCGGCCTCGGATCGCTCCGCGGTATACACCTTGCCTTCCCTGAGTCGGGCCAGAAGGTCATCGGGCGGCAGATCGACCAACTCGATTTCATCCGCCATATCAAGAACGCTGTCGGGCACCGTTTCGCGTACGGTGGTCCCGGTGATCTGGCGGACCGAGTCCACGAGGCTTTCCACGTGCTGCACATTGAGAGTGGTGAGGACGTTTATCCCATTGTCAAGTAATTCCAACACGTCCTGGTATCGCTTGGCATGGCGCATGCCTTCGACATTGGTGTGCGCGAGCTCGTCGATCAGGGCGTACCGAGGCCGCGCGGACAATACCGCGTCCAGGTCCAGATCCGAAAGCCCTTTGCCTTTATAGTTTATCTGCAGGCGAGGTATGACTGCAATTCCTGAAAGCAGCGCTTCTGTTTCTTTTCTACCGTGGGTCTCGACGATCCCAACACTAACGGACATATCCCTTGCTTTAAGGGCCTGTCCGGCCTCGAGCATGGCATATGTTTTTCCCACGCCGGCGCACATACCGAAAAATATTTTCAATGTGCCGCGCAGCTTCGCCTTCTCGTTTCTTTGAATTGAAGCGAGCAAACCATCGGGATTCGGCCGCTCTGGTCCGTTCATTTTTTGCATACCCAATCCGACGCAATGATAATGCAGGCGATTGTTCCCTTTTTCGCAATATCGCCGATCAATATTTCTCCACTGATGACCTTCCCTACTAAATAGTATCTTCCGGTGAAAGAAACCACTTCAATTCTTCCGACTTCCACTAACTTGCAAGATTCTCCAGGCCGAAATACAGTGAGGGTGTCGTGCGCGGAAATCTCTTTTTTTATTTCTTGCGTGCCACTTTGAAACAGGTGAATTGCACTGCCGATAGGTAAATAATCGGCACCCGTAAAATAGGACGTCGCTGCAATAGAGAAAAAAACAGAAAGGGCCATCATCAACAGTAGTGCATAAAAGGCCTTTTTCATAGCTCCCTCCTTTTAAAATTGTTTTATGGTATCGAGCATTCGATTCAACCGGAGAACATTGACCCGCGGCATTCCTAAAAATCCAAGCTGCGGCTGTTCGATTGACCGCTCGACCAGGGCGCTGAAAGCTTCTTTTTGGCGCGAGGTCAGGTGACGCCGTTCCGCGATTCTATTTATCTGCAAACGCGCGGCTTCCGGGCTGATGTGAGGATCGAGCCCGCTGGCTGAGGAGAAAAGCATGTCCGGAGGAATGGCGGAATCCGGCGCCATACCGAAGGCACTGCGAAACTCTTTTCGCCGCGCTTCAACCGAATCTTTCAACTGGAGACTTACTGGGCCAAAATTGCTGGCACCCGAAGGCAATGGATCATACGAAATCGAAGATGGACGGGACCGGAAGTACTCAGGTTTTGTAAAGGCTTGTCCCAGCAATTCCGACCCGACAATTTTTCCTCCGGTCGTGACAAAACTTCCATTTGCCTTGAAAGGGAAAAGACATTGGGCAAGAGCCGTAACCGTCAGCGTGTACAAAAGACCGCACACAACGGTAAGGACGACGTAGGTACGGAATGCGCAAATCAGGTTCTTCACAATATCCTCTTCTGTCTGTTACACAAGGTGAAGGGCAGTGATCATGATATCAAGAAGTTTAATCCCCGCAAACGGCGCGATAAGTCCTCCGCATCCGTAAAGCCAGAGGTTCCGCGTAAGAATTTTCGCCGCTGCCATGGGCCTGTATCCGACACCTTTTACGGCCAGGGGAATAAGCGCCACTATAATGAGCGCATTAAAGATCACCGCGCTCAGTATCGCGCTGTGGGGTGATGAAAGCCCCATGATATTCAAGACCGAGAGCGGCCCTGCGTGACCGCGTATCGCGAACAATCCTGAAAACATGGCTGGAAGAATTGCGAAATATTTTGCGACGTCATTGGCAATGCTGAACGTCGTGAGCGACCCGCGTGTCATGAGAAGCTGCTTGCCGATTTCGACGATCTCAAGAAGTTTTGTTGGATTACTGTCAAGGTCGACCATGTTTCCCGCTTCGCGGGCGGCCTGCGTTCCGGTGTTCATGGCAACGCCCACATCGGCCTGCGCGAGCGCGGGGGCATCGTTGGTGCCGTCTCCGATCATGGCGACCAGATGTCCCTGGGCCTGTTCTTCGCGAATGCGGGCCAGCTTTGCTTCGGGCCGTGCCTGGGCAAGAAAATCGTCAACGCCCGCTTCAGCCGCGATCGCCGCAGCCGTAACAGGATTGTCGCCGGTGATCATGACCGTTTTAATGCCCATGGTTCTCAGCCGTTCGAACCGTTCCCGTATGCCGCCTTTGACCGCGTCCTTGAGACGGATGACCCCGAGCGCATGGTTGTTTTCGACAACCACGAGCGGCGTGCCACCCTGCTGCGCGACGTTTTTTACAATGGTAAAAACCTGCAGCGGATACACGCCGTCGTTTTCGAGTACAAATTTCAGAATCGATTCGGCGGAACCCTTCCTGATCCTCCGAATGCCGCTGCCGGACGGGTCCGGAATGTCCACGCCGCTCATTTGGCTTTGCGCGGAAAACGGCAGAAACCTGGCATGCGTCCCCGCAATGTCATAGCCCCGGATATTGAATTCCTTCTTGACAAGAACAACGATTGAGCGGCCCTCGGGGGTTTCGTCCGCGAGCGACGCGAGTTGCGCCGCTTCCGCAAGGCGTCCGATAGTGGTGCCGGGCCCGGGGATAAGTTCGGCGGCCACCCGGTTGCCGATGGTGATTGTACCTGTTTTGTCAAGCATCAGCACGTCAACGTCGCCCGCGGCTTCTATGGCCCTGCCGCTTGTGGCAAGCACGTTGTGGCGCAGTAGCCTGTTCATGCCGCTTATACCGATGGCGCTGAGCAGGCCCCCGATGGTCGTGGGAATCAGGCACACCAGAAGCGAAACGAGAACGGGGACTGACATGTCGGTAGCGCCCGTCTGGCCCGTCGATCGTTCGATATAGCCGGCAAAGGCCGGCAACGTGGCCACGACAACGAGAAACACCAGGGTCAAACTTGACAACAGAATCGTTAGAGCAATCTCATTGGGCGTTTTCTGGCGTACCGCTCCCTCGACCAAGGCGATCATACGGTCGAGAAACGACGTCCCGGCTGCGGATGTCACTCGTATAACGATACGGTCGCTGATGACCTTCGTGCCACCGGTCACCGCGCTCCGGTCGCCGCCGCTTTCTCTGATAACAGGTGCACTCTCACCGGTCACTGCCGATTCGTCCACACTTGCGATGCCCTCGGCCACTTCCCCGTCCGCAGGGATGATATTGCCGGTTTCGCACACGACAATATCACCGGGCTTAAGGTCCGCCGCGCTCACGGCCGCTTCTTGGCCGTTGTCCAATTTTCTCGCCATGGTCTGTTTTCTTGTTTTTCTCAGCGCGGCGGCCTGCGCCTTGCCCCTTCCCTCTGCGACCGCCTCGGCAAAATTGGCAAACAGTACCGTGAACCAGAGCCACAGGCATATCTGGACGTCAAATAAAATTGGTTTGTGGTGCGTCGCGTCCGAAACCGCTGAAAATGTCGTGAGTAGTGCTCCAACGCCAACGATAAAAATTACGGGGTTTTTATACAGCACCCGGGGATGGCATTTTCTAAATGAGTCCGCAATCGCACCCTTGAGAATTGATGGGGAAACCGTCTTTATTTCTTGCGTCTGTTTTGTCATGGGTCACATCCCCTTGCCAGTCAGAAGCATCAGATGTTCGACGATCGGCCCAAGGCACAACGCTGGAAAAAAATTAAGCGCACCGACAATGATCACGGTGCCGACCAAAAGTACCACAAACAGCACGCCATCCGTTGGAAAAGTACCGCCTGACATGGCCATGGTTTTTTTCGCGCTCACGGCGCCCGCGACCGCGAGCATGGGTACGATGACGGAAAACCGTCCGATAATCATGGCGATTGCCGTTGCCAGGTTATAGAAAAGCGTGTTTGCGTTGAGGCCTGCAAATGCGCTGCCGTTATTATTTGATGTTGAAGAAAATGCATACAGAATTTCTCCAAACCCGTGCGTGCCATTGCACGAAAGGCCAAACAGGCCGGCCTTGGTGCCGCACGCAAGGGCAGACAGGCAAAGCACTGCAATCGACGACAATAACACGGCGATAACGGACATTTTCACCTCGAACGAGTCGATTTTCTTCCCGAGATATTCGGGCGTGCGTCCCACCATCAGGCCCGCGATAAATACCGCAAGAATCGCATAGGCTATCATCCCATACATTCCCGAGCCGACACCGCCAAAAACAACCTCACCGACCATCATATTGAACATGGCCACCATGCCGGCAACGGGAGAAAGGCTTTCGTGCATGGCGTTGACTGAACCGTTTGATGCGGCCGTGGTCGCTGTTGACCAGATAACGCTGTTTGTCACGCCGAACCGTACTTCCTTTCCTTCAAGAGAGACAGATGTCCCGAGGACCGTATTGTGGGAATATTCGCCGTATAGCGACGCTGCAAGGCCTACAACAAATATCATGAGCATTGCGGCGAACAGTGCCCATCCCTGGCGCTGCGAACCCACCATTGTTCCAAACGTGTAGGTCAATGCGGCAGGCAGCAGAAGAATCGCGAGCATTTCAAGAAAATTGGAAAGGGGCGTTGGATTTTCAAAGGGGTGCGCGCTGTTGACGTTAAAAAAACCGCCGCCGTTCGTGCCGAGTTGTTTTATTGCTATCTGCGAAGCTGCCGGCCCCACCGGGACGGTCTGCTTGTGTCCCTCAAGCGTTGTCGCGGTCACGTACGGCGCAAACGTCTGGACGACCCCCTGGCTTGCCAGCACCACAGCGAAAATGAGCGACAGCGGCAACAGGACATATACGGTCGACCGTACGAGATCCGTCCAGAAATTCCCGATGGTCGACATTGACCTGCGCGACAAACCGCGGGCAAGGGCCGCGAACACCGCCATGCCGGTTGCGGCGCTGAGAAAGTTCTGCACGGCCAGGCCAAGCATCTGCGTACAATAGGACAATGTCGTCTCCCCCGCATACGCCTGCCAGTTTGTATTCGTGACAAAACTCACGGCCGTATTCAGACTCAAAGACCATGGCACGCCGGAGAAATGCTGAGGGTTAAACGGCAATGACTTCTGAAAAAGTTGCAGGAGAAAAAGCGCAAGTACCGCGATCCCGTTAAACAACAAGAGCGCGCCGCAGTACTCCTTCCAGTTCATCTCTCTCTTACTGTCAATTCCGCTCAGCGTATATATGGTTTGCTCAAAGCGGGAAAACGCAGGCGAAAGGAACGTCTTCCTGCCCATTAAGACCTTTGCAATAAAAGAGCCGAGGGGCGGGGTCAAAACGCAAATAAGTCCGATGTATAAACCAACCTGGATAAGATCAACAAGGTGCATCTTTGGCTCCGCTAGAATTTCTCAGGATAGAGTATCGAATAAACAAGGTATATGCCCAGCAAAAACACGACCACAACAATGAATACAGTTCCAGCCATACTGTCCTCCTGTTTATCAAAATTACGGTATATTGTATTGGAAAAATCTAAAAAGGCGGACTAAACCTGTAAAGAAAATATAAAGAAAGGGGTTTTTGCTGCCATCAAACATGCCAAGGACTTGCCGAAAATGCCGGTAAGTCCTTTTTTATTTTTGTCCGATTTTTTTTGCCCTGCGGTACAGAATGTACGCATGAAGGTAAGGAAATGTCAGGACGGCAAAAATAACGGGCAGGCACAGCCGGGCAATGGAAGTTGAGATTTCGATCCCGCCTTCCGCCGAAAAAAGCTCGTCATTGAAAACTGGCTCAAAGAGTATTTCCGCCCGTGAAGATTTTCCCGTTGAGAACATGTTTTTAAGGCCGATATAATATCCATATGCCGCGCCGGTAAGGCTTGGCTCTAAAAATCCGGCTTTTACCCGCGCTGTAAAATTCCGCATTGAAATCGCCCGCAATACCCCTTTGACCATTTTTTCCAGCCATCGCAGTATTTTCCCGCGAAAGGACGAATCTTTCAGAAACACCATGACTTTTTTCAGGGGAATCAATTTTTCGGAAAAAGAGGTCTTCTCCTTCTTGCCGGCATCATCCGCGTCACCGTGATTTTTTTCTTCAGACGTATCTTCATGCTTTGTGACATTTTGCAGCTCTTTTGATGGGTAGTGCGGCGATTCCCGCTGTTTTTGCCGTTGCGGCTCCAGCAGCGTTTCTTTTTTTTCCTCTCCGTCCGCATCCTTTGGAGGCTCAACCGGGCCTTTTTCCTGAGGGCTCTCCTTCGCTTCAGAAGAAAATATCCTGAAGGACCCGAAAGCAAAAACAAAAACCGCTTTTTTCTTTATGTCCGTATCACATCGCAGGACCTTCGGGTGCAGCCACCAGCCCAGAATGTCAGCAGAAACCGAGGACTCATTGACAGAGCCGGAACACGAAACGGTGACGGGCGCAAGCAGGATGATTGCGGAAATAGCGAGGAGTATACCGAGTATGACAAGGAGGATCGTAAAAACCATATCAGGGTCCCCTGGTTTGGCCTTCCTCCGAAAAGGCTAGCCCGCAGGCTGCATGGGCGGCACCACCTGCGGCGTTGACTCCTCGGGTTTTTTGATGAGCGGGCCGCTCTCGGTGATCACCTGGTCCATCATTACGTCGTGGTAGGCGAACGGGAGACGCTCGTCGGGCCCCATGATCTGGCAGTCAAAGGCGATGCCGAACACCGGCACGGTGCCTTTGAGCTCTTTGCAAAACCTGTCGTAAGAGCCCTTGCCCCGTCCGAGCCGGGCGCCGTAAATATCAAAGGCGACCGCTGGACACAGTACGAATTGAATATCGGTTTTAAAAAAATTGTTCCGCTTTTCCAGCGTTGGCTCATACACGCCAATGACCCCTTGGAAAACGATATCTTTTTCCAGGCTGGTTATTTCCCCCACGCCCATGGATGAATCCTGGTGAGAATAGGGCACAATCACCCGTTTGCCCGCTCCAAGCATTTCGAGGATGGCAGGCCGCATCGCCACCTCGGCGCCTATTTCCACATACGCAAGCACGGACCTGGCCTTGGCGAAAGCCGGGTCTTTTTTCAGGTTTTCCCAGATGGCGGCCGACTTTGCGGCCCGCTGCTCCTCGCCAAGCTCCTTGCGCCTGGCGATGTAGGTCTGCCGGATCGCATCCTTCTTTTTTATTATTTCCTGATCGTAGGTGGGCATGGGCTCGTCGATTTTTGTGATCTCGTTTATTTCCTTCCTTACTTTTTCGGTATACATGCGGATCTGGCCGATGAACCTGCCCGCCTGCCGGACCATGTTCGGGATCTCCTTTGACCCGAAAAAAATCAGGATGAGAACCATAATGACGAGTATTTCCGAAAAATCAAGTCCCATGTTCATTTAGGGCGCTCCCACGAAAGGTATGAAACAAGGATGCTCACCCCGTAAATAAGGAGAAGGGGGATGGCGATGAACATCTGCGACATCACGTCGGGCGGGGTAATGACCGCCGCGACGATGAAAATGATCACGATGGCATGCCGGAGCTTTGCAACCAGGAACTTCGGGGTGAGAATACCCATGCGCGTGAGCACCCACGACACCACCGGCATTTCGAAAATGATCCCGCAGGCGAGGCTCATTTTCAGTAAAAAGGAAATATATTCGTTTGCCTTGAAATAAGGTTCCATGGCGCCGCTCCCCCACATGGTCAGGACTTTGATCATCCAGGGCAGCACAAGGTAGGCGAAGGAAAGGCCGAGAAAAAAGGATAAGGTCGACGAAATGACCACGGGCAGGACTATCTTTTTTTCCTTCCCATACAGTCCGGGCGCCACGAACGCCCACAGCTGGTAAAAAATAAAGGGCGTGGCAACAATGATGCCGCACACGACCGCTATTTTAATGCTGAGCATGACCGCTTCCGCAGGAGCGGTATAAATGAGATGGGGCTTTGGTACCGCGAATCTGAGGGGATATACAAGAAGGAAATCGAAAATCTTGCGCCAGAACACGAAACAGGGGACCGCGCATATAATCATGGCAACGGCACTCTTGATCAGCCGGCCCCGGAGCTCCTCAAGGTGATCAAGGAAATTCATGCCCTCGCGGGCGTCCTGTTTATCCTTCTTTCTTAACTTCCGGACCAGGCTTGCTAGCATTCGGTTTTTCCGCCTCATTCAATTCTTTAGTTGTTTCGCTGGACGCTTTCTTGAATTCCTTGATGCCCTGCCCAAGGCCCTTTGCCAGTTCGGGAATCTTTTTTGCCCCGAAAAGCAGCACGATGACAAGCAGTACTATTATCCAGTGGAACGGGCTTAATGTTCCCATAACCAACCCCTTTCGGTAAAATATTCCATCCTTTGCAAAATAAGCAAAGTATTATCCGGCAATCAGGTTATAAAATATATTAAGATACGGATGACCAAACCATGAATAATTGTCCTTTCATACCCTGTACCGCTTAAAAACCATGCAAAACGACGATTCAATCATTTACGGCATCCATCCCGTGGCCGAGTTGCTTGCAACGAAACTACGTCAGATAGACCACCTTTATTTTGACAAAGAACGGCAAAGCAGCCTTCTTTTCGACCTTATCAAACTGGCGCGGAAAGAACGCCTCCGGTATCAGCTGGTCCCCGCGCAGAAGCTTGACTATCTCTGCGGCGGTGCCGTCCACCAGGGTGTCGTGGCGGTTTGCAGCGCCAAGGAATATACCGGTCCGGAGGCGCTGCTCGAAATGCTGTCGCTGAAAACCATTGCGCCGCTTCTCCTCGTTCCGGCCTCGGTGGAGGACCCGCGCAACCTCGGCGCGATCATACGCACCGCCGTTGCCTTCGGCGTTGACGCGGTGCTGCTCGAACGCAAAAATACGGCGCCCGTGGGTTCGACCGTGGCAAAAGCCTCGGCGGGGCTGCTCGAACGCATGCCTCTTGTCAAGCCGAAAAGCCTCGAGGGGCTCATCGCGACACTTGCATCGAAGGGATATCTGGTGGTGGGCGCGCAAACGGGAGGACCGGAAAAACCGCAGGAGGTCGATTGCACGGGGCCCACCGTGATCGTTGTCGGCGGGGAGGACCGCGGCATCCCGCCCTATCTTATGAAGCAATGCGCCCGGCTGGTGGGGATCCCTATCGCCCCGGACGCCAACTCGCTCAACGTGTCCGCGGCCGCCTCGATACTTCTGTACGAATGCGCACGGCAGCGAAATTTCTCTTTTGTTAATAAGTCGCCCACCACCGCCCAAGGCGGCGGTTAACGGTAGCAAGAACTGACCGCTATTTGTCTCCCAGGCCGAAAAACGAATCCATCGTGTTCTCGATATCTTCACCGGTAATGGAATTACCCGCCTTACCTGGAGCCGCCGGCGCGCCGGGGCCAGTCGGGGGCCGCGTCTTCATTTCCGGGGGCCTGGCTTTCCGGCCGACTTCCGAGCCTTCCACCACAATGGCCTCGGGAGGCGCTGCCGCGCCCATGAGCTGGTTCCTGTCCCATTGCAGTGTTTGTTCGCTGTGGTCAACAGGCATGGCCCTGCCGTCCATCTGGCCGCCCGGCCGCGCCGCGGGTTTCTGATCCGCCTTTGCCGGCATTGCGTTTTCAAAGTCAAACGGCTCGTCTATGGACTGGGGCGGCCTTGCCGCAGGGGGCCGCTGCATTTGCCTATCGAAATTCTGCACGCGCACCGGGTTTTCCTGCCTCGGGCCGGGGCTGACCGAGATCACTTCGGTGCGAAGATCGGGGGGTTGCGGTTCGGCCGGCGCCGCAGGCGCACGCATGCGCTGCTGGCCCTGTCCCATGGGCTGCGTCTGCGGCATGGCCGGGGCGCGGTACTGGGCTTGTGGCGGCGGCGTGCGGATGGCCTGGACAAGCGCCTCGGGAGCGACAACGGCCTGTCTGGGTTGCATGTCGGCGGGAAACCGGTCTTCGGCGACGTCGGCCTGGGGCTCGTCCTCCTCAAATGAGGTCTTATACCAGGCAATCCTCACCTCCATGTACTTGACAAAATAGATGTCGAGACTGTGCATGTTCGCCGTAAGCATTTTATGCATTTTGTCTATCTTGGGCAGCAGGGCCGAGCGCAGCGCGTGAGCGTTCATGGCCTTGGACACCACCGAGGAAAGGACCTTGTCCGCTTCCGCGGCCTCATCGGCAATCGACTTTATAATGAGGTTTCTCTCGCGCGCCATCTGGCGCTCCGCCTTGTTGAGGACATACAGAACGAGCCAGACGCCCGAGGACAGCAGCGCGCCAAGGATGAGGCCGATTCCAACCAGGATTACCGTTTCATTCATAGCATTGGTCCTTTCAAAAACCAACCGGGTGCGTTTTTGTTACAAACATATTACAATAATACACCGATGAGAGGGAAAAATCAACCTTTTCTTTGATCGTTTCCATAATCCCGATCATAAAAATGGTTTAAGAGCCTTCCCCGGTTTTTCTTGACGCAAGCAGCCACCACACAAGCCCTACAAGCGCCGGGAGCACCATGTTGACTGCCAGCACCGACACCGAGGCAAGGACCGCAATACCCCCCGCACCGGGCACGGCAATTCGCGAGACGTCAACCTTGCCCAGAAAAAGCCCGAAGGAATATTCGCGTATCCCCATGTTTGCAATGAAAAACGGGAAAAACACCATAAAGGCATAGGCCTCAAAAGCGCAGATGATATTAGCGGAAATACTTGGACTTCCGAACATGGCGAACAGGAAGACGGTCTGGCAGACAACGGACAGGTGCGCGGCAACCGAATACGCAGCAATGCCCCAGAACGTAGCCGCGCCCGCTTTGGGAACAAGCCTCTCTGCAAACAATGCCGCCTTCTCTTTGGTCAACCGCACGAGAAGTTTATACACTCCCCCTTTTACGGCCGACAGGGCAAGAATTGCGGCCGCGAGTCCAAGCCCCGCCCCCCCTGTAAAAATCGCGGTCTGGCCGGCAGATGACCCATACCGCGCCGCGTGAAACAACGCCGCAAGGACGCCGGCGGCAACAGTCACGGCGCCGGCGCACACTTTTTCAAATGCCACAGCGATAACAGTGTCCGCCTTCTTTGCCCCGGGGATGGACACTCCCCGCAGCAGCTCGCCGGACTTTCCCGGCGTCACAAACGCGAGCAGGTTGCCGAACAGCATAGTCTTTATTGCAAGGGCGCCGCCGATGCGCATGCCGTAGGCCCTGCACACCAGTTGCCAGCGCAATACCTGGAATAAAAAGTTCGCGGCGCCCGCCAGAAAAATAAAACCGACGGGAAGTAATGCCAGATGAATTTCGACAGGCTTTATGCGGCCGTACCCGAGGTTCCTATTGACAAGATATACAAACAAGACAGTGACCAGAATCTTCAACGGCCAGGTGTATCGTTTGCGGTTGAACGTCCTCCATGTGTTTTGTAAATATTGAATTGTATTCATTTTATTTGATTATTCTATTATCCAAGGATTCATCGATCAAAAATGGTATTATTACTTATCAACTCCAGCTTGCGGGTGCCCCCCAACCGCGGATTGATTCTTGCGACAACTTTTTCCCGGGGGCCACCCAGGAGGGGGTGTGCCTCCGGATCGCCGGTGCGCAGCACCGGAAGCCGGGGGCCAGGGGGATACTTCCCCCACCATATCCATTAGCTTTTTTTCACATCATGTTCACCGGATCAACATCTATCGCAAGCCTCATGGTCTTCGGGATTTTTATATTCTGCCGTACCGTCAAAACCGCTTCCTGTAATGCCTTTGGCGAAGCCGCCTTTACTATCAGGTTATACCGGTATTCGTTTTTAAGCTTTGCAATGACGGCGGGCGCCGGCCCCAGCAGCGAAACCGAATCGCCTGCGCGCTTCCGCACGGCCGCGGCCACGGCAATCAGAAGCGCCCCCACCGCGGCCTCGTCCCTGCCCGACAGCACGATGCGCACGAGTTTCCCGAACGGCGGATAGCCCAGCGCCTCGCGCTCCATGATTTCCCTGTTGTAAAATTCGAGGTAATCGTGGTCCCTTGCGGCGCAGATCGCCGGTTCGCCGGGAAAATAAGTCTGCACTACCACCTCGCCCAGGTTGTCGGCCCTGCCCGCGCGGCCCGCCACCTGCGACAGCAGCTGGAAGGTCTTTTCGGCCGCGCGGAAATCGGGGAAATGCAGTCCGATGTCGGCCTGCAAAACGCCCACGAGCGCGACGCCCGGAAAGTTGAGGCCCTTGGCGACCATCTGCGTTCCGAGGAGAATGTCGGCCTCGCGGTTTTCAAACCTCCCGATGATGTCAATGTGTCCGCCCCGGGCGCGCGTGGTGTCCTGGTCCATGCGGATCATGCGCGCCTGCGGGAACTGGGAAGCGATATACTCCTCGGCCTTCTGGATGCCGGTGCCCTTGAATTTGATCTGCTCCCCTTTACAGGCGGGACAGGCCGACGGCGCGGGCTCCTCGCGGCCGCACTGGTGGCACTTGAGCCTATAGTCGCTTTTATGGTAGATCAGGTTGACCGAGCACTGCGGGCACGTATAGGTATGGCCGCAATCTTTGCACACGAGAAACGTGGAAAACCCGCGCCGGTTGAGCAGGAGAATGATCTGGCGCCCGTTTTCGAGCGCCGCGCCGATGCGTTCCCGCAAATGCCGCGACAGGAACGTCCAGTTGTTCTCCCGGTGCTCATCGCCCATGTCAATAACCTTTACAACAGGGAGCACTGCCCCGCCGAAGCGGTTCTGCAGGGTGAGCAGCCGGTATTTGCCGGTCTGCGCGTTGTGAAAGCTCTCGAGGCTGGGCGTCGCGCTGCCGAGCACCGCCACGGCGTTCTGCAGGCGGGCGCGCATCATTGCCACGTCGCGCGCGTTGTAGCGGGGGTCAAGGTCGCTCTGCTTGTAGCTCTGGTCGTGCTCCTCGTCCACGATGATGAGGCCGAGGTTCACCACCGGCGCCAGAATGGCGCTGCGCACGCCTATGGCGAGCCGCTTGCGGCCGGTGACGAGTTCGTCGAGGCTGTCGCGGCGCTCGCCGTCGCTCATCCTGCTGTGGATCACGGCAATCACGTCGCCGAGCGCCTGCCTGAACCGGGCGATGGTTTGCGGCGTGAGTGAGATTTCGGGCACAAGGATGATAGCGCCCCTGCCCATTGCCAGTGCGCGCTTGGCAAGCTCGATGTACACATGCGTCTTGCCGCTGCCGGTGATGCCGTGCAGCATGAAAGGGGTTGACTTTTGTGAAAACCCATCGCTTATGGCGTCCACCGCGTCCTGCTGCTCTTTGGTGAGCCGAATGCGGTATTCGCCCGCGTCCCGGCAGGCTGCAAGCTCAGGCGCCTCGCGCAGGACCGTTTTTTTCTCTTTGACAAGAACGCCTTTTCTGCACAGGGCCGAAAGCAGTGCGGGCGTTACACCCGCATCTTTCGCGCATACCTCCGCGGTCAGTTCGCCCTGGCGGGCGGCAAGCCGCGACAGTGCTTCGGCCTGCTTTTCGGTCAGACCGTCCGGAGCAGTGGTGCCGGCAACGCGGTACACCGCGACCGTTTTTGCCTGCGCGTTTATATAGCTTTTCCTGACAAACGGCCTGAACACGCGGCCCAGGTCGCACTGGTAATACGAGGCGATCCACTCGTATAACTTGATAAGAGAGGAATCGGCGTCGCTCCAGCTGTCTTTTTTCACCTCAAGCACGGGTTTGAGTTTTATATGTCCCGACGACTCCTTGAGCCGCACCGCCACGCCCCACACCTTCCTGCTGCGGAGTTCCACGAACACCGGCGCCCCCGGGACCACGGCGTTTGCCAGCGCCGGCGGTATTTCGTAATCGTAAACCCCGGATATCGCCATGGGAAACGCGACGCAGGCAACGGTATTTTTAGCCTGGTTCATATTGATTTCTCTTGTTGTGATTTCAAAGTGCGGCATCAGGAAAATACAAGTTGTTTTCAAGCAGGACTTATTATAATAATAATCCGGGCGAACATTTAAAACGATAATGCGGGAATGCGTAAATGCTTGGATGCGGGAAGAGTTGATTGTGTTTCTTTTTTTTGTATTTCGCGTTAGGCAGGACTGGAGGTCGCGCCGGAGCGCGATGCCGCCCGGGCCCGCCGCGAAGCGGCATAGGGCCGTGGCGGCCCGAGGCCAAAGGCCGAGACCGTAAGGAGGGCCGACCCGAGCGAAGCGAGGGGAACGCCCAACTCTTTATTTATTATAATAATTACTCATATCTAAGCGCATCAATCGGATTTAATTTAGCAGCTTTACTCGCCGGATACCAGCCGAAAAAGATCCCGGTTGCCGCGGAAAAACCGAACCCCAGAAGCAGCGACCAGCCGGAAATCGCAATGGGCCATCCTTGACTTTTAGAAATGACCCACGATGCGCCCGCGCCCGCGATCACGCCGATGATGCCGCCGATGAAACTCAGCACGAGCGCCTCTACGAGGAACTGCATGAGCACGTCGGAACCCTTGGCGCCCACGGCCATGCGGATGCCGATCTCGCGTGTGCGCTCGGTCACCGACACAAGCATGATATTCATGATGCCGATGCCGCCCACGAGCAGCGACACAAGCGCGATGCTCGCCAGAAGGATGCTCAGCGTCTGCGCGGTCTGGTTCGCGGCGTTGCTGATGTCGGTCTGCGTGCGGATGGTGTAGTCGAAGCCGTCGCCCTGGCTCCCTTTTCTCCGGTTCATGAGCGTCTGGTTGATTTCCTGGCGCGCCTCATCGGTGGCCTCGGTCGTGATTGCCGAAGCGAGCAAGTTGCCTGCGTAAACGGAGCCGGTGAGTTTCTTCTGGACGGTCGAGTACGGGGCGACGATGCAATCGTCCTGGTCCTGGCCGCCGGCATTCTGCCCTTTGGCAATGAGCGTTCCCACTACCGTAAACGGCAGGTTCTTGATCCTTATTATCTGGCCCACGGGGTTGGCCCCCTGGCCGAAAATGTTGGTGATCACGGTCTGACCCAGCACGCACACTTTGTTCGCGCCGCGCTCGTCCGCGTCCGTAAACATGGTCCCGCCCGCGAGGTCCCAGTCGCGGATCCCGAGATAATTGGGATAGGCGCCGAAAATGGAGGTGCGCCAGTTCTGGCCGCCGGCCTTAACCTGCGCGCTGGTGCGGGCCATGGGCGTGCTGTACAAAACAGCCTGGCATTGCGCCTTGATGGCATTGGCGTCGTCTTCGGACAGGCGCGACGCGGTGCCGGCCTCGGAGCGCACCCCGCCCGCGGTGAACGCGCCCGGGAAAATCATGAGCAGGTTGGTGCCGAGGCTTGCTATCTGGGAATTAATCGCGTTGCGCGCGCCCTGGCCTATGGCGAGCATGGCGATGACCGCGGCAACGCCGATAACGATGCCGAGCATGGTGAGAAACGACCGCATCTTGTTGCGGTTGATGGACCTGAGCGCCATTCTTAGAATGCTGAGCAACCGCATAGTGTCAACCCCTTGCCTTGATGGCCGCCAGTTCCTGCGCGGCATTTCTTGGCGATGCGACCGGTGCATCAGACAAAATTTTGCCGTCGCGAAACACCACGTTCCGTTTGGTATACTGCGCGATGTCCTGCTCATGCGTCACCAGAACGACCGTGATGCCGCGGTTGTTGAGCCCCTGGAACACCGCCATCACCTCCACGCTTGTGCGCGTGTCAAGATTGCCGGTCGGTTCGTCGGCGAGCATCAGCACCGGATCGTTGACGATCGAACGGGCGATCGCCACCCGCTGCTGCTGACCGCCGGAGAGCTGGTTCGAATAATGATGGGCGCGGTCTTTCAATCCCACGGCATCGAGCGCGGCCAGGGCCCGGTGCCGCGACTCGCGCGGGGACACGGTATGGTTGTACAGCATGGGCAGTTCGACATTTTCGATTGCCGCGGTGCGCGGCAGCAGGTTGAACGACTGGAACACGAATCCAAGTTTACGGTTGCGAAGCACCGCGAGATCGTTGCGCGACATTGTCTGGACTTCCGTGCCGTCGAGGATATAGGTCCCGTTCGTGGGCACATCGAGACAGCCCAGGATGTTCATGAGCGTGGATTTGCCAGAACCGCTCGCGCCCATGACGGCGATAAATTCTCCCTTATGAATGTCGAGGTCAACTTTGTCAAGCGCCCACAGCGTGGTGTCGCCCATGGTATAGGCCTTGGAAATGCCGCGGAGGGTGATCATTGCCTGAGACATAATAAATGAATTCCAAATTCCAGATTCCAGATTGCAGATTACTGATATCACTTAAAATCTGTAATTTGCAATTTGTAATTTACAATTCTCTTAGAATCTTCGGCCCATTCCCGGCGCGCCGCCGCCGCCGGTGAGCGGCACCGCCTGGGCAGGCGCCTTGTTATTGGGGTTCAAGACGCCAACGATTACCTGCTGCCCCGGCTGCAGGTCGCCTTCCACGGCAGTGAATCCGCCGTTGGATAAGCCCGTCTTGACTCTCACGAATTTCGGCTTTCCTTCGACAAGTACGAATACATGCCCCATGTCCTCGCCCGCCTGGTTCTTCCACTGACCCTGCGCTCTCTGGGTGGTGTCGCCCGCACCGGCAGAGGCCCATTGCCCATGCCGTCGTTGCGCGGTGTCGCTTGCGCCTGCCGCGCCCCACCCGCCGCCGTGCGACCGCTGCGCTCCGGTGTCACGCGGCGCGCCGGACGATTGCCTGCCGGCGCGTGCGGTGTCGCCGCCCGTTGCGCTTCGTTTTTTCCACTTGCCGCCTTGCGCCATGGGCGGCATGAACTTGAGGGCCGCCGCAGGGACCTTCAGCACGTTTTCCGCCTTCTGCACGTCAATGGTGATATTGGCGGTCATGCCGGGCAGAAGCGCCATGTCTTTATTGTCAACATCGACCATCACGGTGTAGCTCACCACGTTCTGTACCGTGGTCGGCTGCAGCCGTATCTGCGACACGGTGCCGGCAAACGTTCGCGTGGGATAGGCGTCGACGGTGAAGCTGGCCGCCTGGCCCGTCTTCACCTGGCCGATGTCCGCCTCATCGATGCTCGCCTGCACCTGCATTTTGGTGAGATCGTCGGCAATGGTGAATATCGTGGGCGTGTTGAAACTCGCGGCCACGGTCTGGCCCACGTCCACCGCGCGGTTGATCACGACGCCCGTGATGGGCGAAACGATCGTGGCGTAGTTGAGGTTGATTTTTGCGCGGTCGAGCGCGGCCCTGGCCGAACTCAGGGACGCGGCCGCGCCCGCGGAGTCTGAGATCGCGGCGTCGAGGTCCGCCTGCGCGACAAGCCCTTTTGCAAAAAGCGCCCGCGTCCTAGTGCAGTTTTGGGCCGAAAGGTTCATCTGCGCTTCGGTCTTGAATAGAGAAGCGCGTGCGTCAACCACGGACGCGTGCAGGAGCATGGTGTCGAGAAGCGCCACTATCTGTCCCTTCTTCACCCGCGAGTTGAAATCGACAAACAGGCGCGCCACCGTCCCGCTCACCTGGGTGCCCACCTGCACCGTTAAGAATGAATTGAGCGATCCGGTGGCCGTCACCTGCACCTTGAGGTCTCCCTGTTCCACGGCCGCGGTCCGGAATGAAACCGGCTGTTTCCCTTTTGAAAAGAAGAAAAAAGCGCCTGCCGCAAGAACTATTGCGGCCGCGCACCCGGTCAGAATCCAGCCTTTTGTCGTCATTGCGTCTCCTTCTCGTTTATAATGCGCCCATGGCGGCGAGCAGTTTTGCATGCGCCGTGCGGTAATCGTACAGCGCCTGGGCATGGCTGCTTTTCGCGTTGGCAAGCACAAGTTCGGCATCAGTGACTTCGAGCGACGCGGCCGCGCCCGCGGCAAACCGTTCCTGCGCGAGCTCCAGAGATTCCTGCGACGATTGAATGAGCTTCTGCGTGGCCGAAATGCGTTCGGCCGCTTCTGTTTTTCCGTAATAAGCCTGGTCGATCGCCGACTGGACGCCCTGGACGGCCGCGTCGAGCGACGCCTGCGCCTGCATCACGGAGGCCCGTGCCGTGGCAACGGCCGCGGCAAGAAATCCTCCTTGATAAATAGGAACGCTCAGGTTCAGGCCCACGTTCCAGTCCTGCTGCCACGACGAAGCGTAAATGTCCTGCGAAAGGTAGCCGATGCCGGCGGCGGCGTTGAGATCGGGAAACAATGCGGCTTTCGCTGATGTCAATTGGAGCCGCGCCGCCTCCAGCCTGGCGCGCAGTGATACCAGCTGCGGCAGGGAATCGTTTGCGCGGACAACCGCCTGGTCCCTGGCAATGTCCGGCTCGGTCGCCACAAGGCTGTCGGTGAGCCGCAGCGAATCGCCGAGAGGAACGCCGGCCGCCACTTCCATCTGGACCCTTGCGAGCTTCAGACCGTTTTTCGTGGTGATGACGTTCACCTCCGCGTTGGCGACGGAAACTTCAGCCGCGGTAACGGTGTATTTTGCCTGCTTGCCGGTTTCAAAAAGGATCTTTGCCTGCGACAGGTGCGCCTTGGCCTGCGAGAGCGCTTCGAGCGCGGCCTCATATAGCATTTGCGAAAGAAGAAAATTGAAATATGCCGTCTTGGCGTTAAGCACGATGGTCTGTAATGAGCCTAATGCATCTTCCCGCGCGGCAATGACGATTTTGGACCCGGCGCGCGTGGAAAAATATGACTTCCCGAAATCGAAAATAAGCTGCTGGCCCGAAACGCCGGCCGTATAGCTGTTGCCGTACGATTCACCGCCTCCCGGGAACGACGAAGGTCTCATCGACCGGCCCGCACCGGCCTGCCCGTTAATTTGCGGGAGCAATCCGGACCGCGCCTTTTTCCAAGCGGCAACATCAGACGCAACGGCCGCGTCCGCAATCCGCATCTGGGGATTGTTCTTTTTCGCAAGCGCGATATACGATTCCAAGCTCAGCGCCGCGACCGGTTGAGCTCCGGCACTACCAGCGCCCACAGCAATCAAACCGGCAATAATACAATAGGAAAGAGACGAATATTTCATCACAAAAACCAGTCCTTCATCCTTTTACATTTTTTTTTGTTTATTTGACTGTTATGGTACGAAATTCGTTACATCTTAAAATAATGCAAAAACCGCACCATCACCTTGATCCAAAGATATTCCTGTGTGAAAAGGCGGGCTAGCCGGGCCGTTTGAATGGAATGATTTTGTCCGGATCTGCCGGGTTTTTCTTCCTGCGCTTCGAAACGTCCTCGAGCGTGCGCTTTTCTTCGGGCGTCAGGGATTCCATTCCTTTTTCGGAGATCTTCTTGAGAATGGGATCAATCACATATTCGAAATAGTCTTTGTCCGCAGTTTTTGCACGCTGCTCCGCCTGACGCCGCGCAGTTTCGGCCCTGACTTTCGCGTTTTCAAGAAAATTATTGATAATGGGAAACCCCTTTACATAAAGAAAGCCTGCCGCGATGCCGCCCAAGTGCGTCAGATGCGAAACGTTCCCCCGCATCTGCATCGCGCCCCAGAGCGAAATGGCGCCGAAAATAACGACCGCGGCAATCACGTTTACCGGGAACAGAAAAAACAGGAGTATCTGCCGGCGCGGGAAATACAGCGCGTACACGGTGAGGAGCGCAAGTACCGCGCCCGATGCGCCGATCACCGGCGTCTGCCACATGGCCGGGATGAAAACCGTTAATAGACTCAACAATCCCGACGCCGCTCCCGTGGCTAGGTAGAAAACGACAAAGCGCCTGGTACCCCACAGTTCCTCGAGCTCGGCGCCGAACATCCATAGCGTGAGCATGTTGAAAAGCAGATGCATCGGCCCGGAAGGATCATGGAGGAACAAGTACGTGACAAGCCGCCACACCTGGAAATGGCCAAACGTTTCGTTCGGCATGAGGGCGAACCACCCAAAAACGGCCGCGCCAATGCCGGGCATGATCTGGACCACCCACACCGCAACGGTCGCGACAATAAGGGCACGAATGCCTTTGGGAAACCCGGGGGCGCCGATGCCCATCATTTGCCGGCTTTTTTTCCGAGGCGCCGGGCCACGCATTGGGGAACAAAGGTGCTCACATCGCCGCCGAGCCTGGAGATCTGCTTTACCATTGACGAATTAAGATAAGTATATTTGGCGCTCGGCATGAGAAACACGGTCTCGGCCGCCTGGTTGATGATCCTGTTTGTAAACGCCATCTGGAATTCGTATTCGAAATCGGAAAGGGCGCGGAGCCCGCGGATGAGGACGGTCGCCTTGTTTTCCCTCAGGCAGTTGGCCACTAGGCCGCGGTAGGCGATCACCTCTATGTTGCTCACCCCCGCTAGCGCCTCCCTGGCCATTGCCAGCCGGTCCTTGAGTGAAAACAGCGGGTTCTTGCCGGGATTTTCCGCCACCACGGCAACCACTTTCTTGAAAATTTTTGCCGCGCGGACCGCGATGTCCATGTGGCCGAAGGTGATGGGATCAAACGTTCCGGGATATAAAGCGGTGGGCATAGAAAAGGTTCCTCCTTAGGATAAAAAATAGTTTGTGCAGAGAAACCGGATGTTGAATTGCGTATTAATAAAGGGTTATAATCGCGTTATATATTCCACCGCCGTATCGCCATAGTTCCTCACCTCAACCTTGTACTGCGTCATGGGTAATTTTTCACCCTGCGGGACTCCTGATTTGTCGCGTTCATAAACGAGAACACCACCAGGATTAAGAAGATTGCTCATGTCAGGCACGAGCGCGGCAAGCGCGGCATCTTGGTAGGGTGGGTCGTAGAAGATGATGTCGTAGGCCGCGGGGCTGGTATTCAGAAAGCGCCGGATGTCCTGCGTAAAAACTCTGCAGCGCTCCCCCACGCCGAACACTATGCAATGTTTCTCAATGGAATTGCCGCGCAGGCGATTTGTTTCGACGAAATCAACATGGGCCGCGCCGCGGCTTAAAAGTTCGATGCCCATGGCGCCGCTTCCGGCGCAGAAATCCGCTACGCGGCTGTCCGGGATGCGCGGCTTGAGCGTTTCGGCGATCGACTGGCGCACGCGCTCCTGGGTGGGGCGGAACTGCGCTGCGCTTTTATCAACGGTAATGTACCGCCTCGAAAGTGTGCCCGAAATGATGCGGAGTTTCATGGAGGTGCGGCCGGCCGCTACTGGTGTGTGGTAATGAGGACCTGCGCCTCTATCTTGACGCTTGCGGGCGACAGCGCGGTCACGGAGATTCGCTTGAATGCACAGAACTGCCCGGCCTGGGACAGGCGCACCACGAACTTCACGAAATTTTTATACGAGCCCTGGCCGGACCACTGGTACAGGTGCCGGTAATAGGGGCCCACTTTATCCGAGGACACATGGGCCGGCGCTTTGACAAAGGCGATTGAATTTTCACGCGCGGTCCGCTCAAAGGCCTGCAGAACTTTGGGTAAATCCTGGTTTGCCGCTATCGGGGCGCTCACGATGGGGTCGGCGGGGTTGAGGCCGAATTCGGCCTTGCCGGTGAATGCGAACTTGATGCCGCCGCTGGCGTTGGGCGTTGCCGAGGTGAGCGGCTTGGGAAGCAGGGTGACTTTTTCCGCTTTCAGGGTTGCAAACACGCTTTGCACAAGTTCTTTTGAAGGCGCGATGCCCACCGCGTAGAAGGTCTGGAAATTGTCTGCCTCAAGCGCGTGCAGCCCTATGCCTGCCGGCACCGCCCTGGCGATCAGCTCTGTCACGTTCTTTGCAAACAAGACTTCATAACCGATTTTTTCAGAAAACGAGAGCTCTTCGTACGGAAGTCTGGATATGCCATTGCCAAACGGCGTCCTACGCGCACCGGTCACTTCCCTTACCACGTCCTTCACGATGTCTTCTTTAGGGGAGGCTGCGGGTGCGGGCTCCTGTTTCACTGCATATTCCTGTTTGGGCGCAGGCGCTCCCGCGCCGAATATCGAGGTGCGCAGCATCCAGAGCGCGCCGCCGGCGGCCCCAACGGCAACAACGAGCACGGCAATGAGCATGATTTTCCCCATGCCGCGGCCCCGGTGTCCCGGCCTGCCCTGTTGCTCCATGAGAAGGTTGATTCGTATCATGTGATACCCTCCGCCGCGCACCTCAGCGCAAGCCCGACGACAACGGCCAGGTATGGGATACATTTCCTGAGGTCGGGTTCGGGTATGTCCGCGGTCGAGCGGATTGCTCTGAACGGGTCAAGCACCTGGGCGCCGCCCATGCGCGAGCACACCGATTCGGTAAAATCGGAGTCTGAGAAAAGCGGGCCCGTCAGATAGACCGGAAGCCGGCCCTGAAAACTCCGTTCGATTGTATCGAGCATCTGCAAGGCGTAGGCGTCGGGCGACGCCAGCTCCCTGCTCTGCTCCACCACGTCGAAGCCGTAAAACGCGCCGTCTCTCGTGAGCACCAGCTTCGACGACTCGCTGCCGCCGTGGATGATGACGCAGGGCGCAGAAACGACCTCCGCGTAGTTTGCCTCAAAAACGTCAACAAGCGCGAACATATCGAGGTCAACGACGAGAGGCGAAAGCCCGCCTGCCTGTACCAGTGAAACAAGCTTTCTCACGCTGCTGTTTCTGTAGGCCACGGCCAGGTATTGCGCAACACCCTCTGAGCGGGCCATGGGCTCGAAATCGAAGGCGTACTCGTCGAGGGTGCCGACAAGGTGCTGGCCCAGCTCCCATTCGAGGGCACCGCGGACGTCATTCTCGTTGGCGTCGAGCGTGAACTTTTTGACCACCGCCTGATTGGACGGCACGGCTATCGCCGCCGCCTGTCCCTTGCAGCGTATCTGCGCGGCGACCTTTTTGAACTTGGCCCGGAGCAGGGAGAAAATATCGGCGGAAGGGTCGGCGTCCTCGAGCGGATTGGGTATGACGCTGGCGTTCACCACGGTATTTTCCGACGCGGAATACTGGGCTATGCTGATGCTTTCCCTTGTTATGTCTATCCCGCTAACGCAATCACCGCGCTGCGCCATACATCTCCATTGGTGAAAAAAAAGGCATCGCCCCGACTCGGGCAACGTAATAAAATGCGTAATTGTTCTTCTTAAAGCAACACAGAAGAACATGATTGCATTCTTTCATCCTCTTCATTGCCGCTTACGTCAGCGAGCCCTGCTGCTGTCCGGACCGCAGAATATCCTGGAAGATGTCAACCATCTTCGGATCAAACTGCTTTCCTTTACCGTTTACAAGAATTTCGAGAGCCGCATCCTGGGTAAGCGAGCGGCGGTAGGGCCGGTCGGAAGTCATGGCCTCATAGGCGTCCGCAACGCTCAGGATGCGTGCGCCAAAGGGGATTTCTTCCCCCTTGATGCCGTTGGGATACCCGTTGCCGTCATAAAATTCGTGGTGGTGCAGCACCATGGGGACCAGGGGCCGCAAAAAGGGCACGTCGGCGATTATGTTCGCGCCGAGAGCCGGGTGTTTCTTGATCTCATCGAATTCGGAGGGCGTAAGCCGTCCCCGTTTGTTGAGAATGAGTTCGCTCACGCCTATTTTGCCGATATCGTGCAAAAGACCGGCATACTTGACGTTTTCGATCTCCTCGTCGGACAGGCCGAGGTGTTTGGCAATCACCACGGTATACTTCATCACGTTTTCGGAATGGCCATGCGTGTACCGGTCTTTTGCTTCAACCGCCAGGGCAAAGCCGCGCACGGTCTTGAGGTAGTTGTCGCGTATGTTCTGGTAGAGCCTCACGTTCTCTATGGAGATGCTCGCCTGCGAGGTGAGCACGTTGATGATTTCGAGGTCCACATTGGAAAACGGGTGCTTGTCCCGGTTGCGGATCAGGTTGAGCACGCCCACAGTGCGTTGCGGCGTCTTGAGCGGAAACGCGATGTACGAGCGGATGCTCTCGGGCATGGGTGGAAATTCGCGGAACATATGGGTTTCGTCCGTGTCCATCACCAGCGGTTCCTCGTTTTCTGCAACCCAGCGCGACGCGCTCACGAAAAGGGGATTTTCCCAGAATTCGGACGGGTGTTGCGCGGTGCATTCGGCAAGGATGAGGCGCGATGAATCTTCGAAAAACATGAGCGAGCCGCCGTCGGCCTTGGCGATCTTCACGGAAAAGTCGAGGACCTTGTGGTTGAGTTCGGCAAGCTGATAGGTGGACGCGAGGATCTTGGTGACTTCATGCAGGGAAACGAGCTTGGAAAAGAGCAGGTTTTCCTCTTCGAGCTGCCTGTTGACAAGGGCGCGCTTAATTTTCTCCGCGATTTCCTCAAGGTGGAACGGCTTGGTGAGGTAATCGAACGCACCGAGCTTGAGCGCCTCTATGGCGGTATCAAGTGTGGGAAACCCGGTGGTCATGACCACGGGCAGCGTGCGGTTGTACTCGCGCACCCACTTGAGGAGCTCAACGCCGGACATGCCCGGCATCTTGATGTCGGTGAGCACAAGATCGACGGTGGTCTGTTTGATGGTTTCGATGGCCGCCTCTGCGGTGCCCACGCAGGTGACGGTGTATCCCTTCATGTGAAGATACTGCCCCACGATATCGCAAATGGATTTTTCGTCATCGACGATGAGAAGGTGGACGTCTTCGAGTTTAGAAGCGTCCGTTTTCTCGCGCTCATTCGCCATGGTGCTGCTGTCCTTCCACCAATTTCCTGAAGGTGTCCGCATCGGCGGGCGTATCGATGCCGCAGCTGCGCTCGTCGGTCACGAGGCAGACGATCCGCATGCCGTTTTCGAGCGCCCGCAGCTGCTCGAGTTTTTCCCGCCGTTCGAGGTCGCTCTGCGCAAACCCGCAGAACCGCGCAAGCGACTGGGCGGTAAAACCGTAGATGCCCCAGTGCGCGTACATGCGTTTCCCTAGACCGTCACGCTCGTAAGGAATAGGCGCGCGGGAAAAATACAGGGCCTCCTGCCGAATGTTAAGGACGGCCTTCACGACGTTCGGGTTGTCTTTTTCTTTTATTGTAGCATTGGAGACGCAGGTGAGCAAGGAATTATCATCGAGGATTTTCAGTTTTTCCGCGAATTTTCTGATGAGGCTCCGTGTGATGAGCGGCTCGTCACCCTGGAGGTTGACCACATGCTGATACCGGTATTTTTCCGCGACCTCATGCACCCGGTCGGTCCCCGATGCGTGCCGCGGCGAGGTGAGGCATGAGGCGCCGCCGTACTTCAGCACGGTTTCATGCACGCGCCGGTCGTCGGTGGCCACGCACACCATGGCAAAAACGCCTGACTGCTTGGCGCGGTTGTATACCCACATGACAAGCGGCAGGTTTTTAAACATGATGAGCGGTTTGCCCGGCAGCCGCGACGATCCGTAGCGCGCCGGAATCACGCACAGGATGCCCTTGTTCAGTTTTTCTTTTTTTTCGGCCATAGGTAACGATTTTCAAAAAATCATTGCCGGGAGATGCAGAACTATATTGTAGGATTAAAGGAGGGAAATATAAAGGAAAAAATGTTAAAGGCGGGATATATTGTATTACTCTTTGTTGATGTGATGATGGCTCTTTTTTTCTTCCGGTTTCTGTCTTCCGCCGATGCCTCTTAATCATTCAGAACGGGCGACAACTTTTCCAACCGTTATTTAACAAATATCCGTCCCCCGGCGATAAATGCCATCTTTCTGCCGTCGGGTGAAAATGAAACCCTTGTAACCGGTTTACGTGCGGTATATGAAGCTGTTTCTTGACCCGTTGATGCGCTGACCGAAACAACTCTCCATGTATCAACGCTGCAGTTGCAATCTTTATACGCCTCCTGGGCCTCATACAGCGCCACTGCAAGGGAATTTAAGCCAGAAGAGAAATTTGCGCAGGTGATATCCGGAAGGAGAGAACCGTTAAAGGACCAGTTTGTCGCCGTAAGTTTCAGCAAAATTGAAGAATCGCCCCGTGTTATATTTCGCAAAATAATCAGATTGTCTTTTTTCACCACCACGCGCAACCCGGCGTTATCATCAATTACATCCCAGCCCGCCTCGTTGGCCATTCCGGACATGATTGACGTCGCTGATGAATCAATCAGCGAAAACGAATTTAATCCGCTGAAGAAAGGATAGTTTGATGAAATATAGAGCGTGGCATTGTCCTGCGAAAAGCAGAATGGCACATAGCCAGGATTTGTGCTTATTTTATGCAACGCCATGCCGCTCGTATCGAAAACCAGAACAGCGCTGTCGGAAGCGCATGCAATCATTTTGCCGTCGCCGCTTACAACCAAATTTATACCGACTGGCGCCGTGAATTGCTGGAGTGTCCTAGCCGAGGTGTCGGGAAAGACAGCCTTGCATATGGCCCCTTTTAGCAGTCCAGTTTGCAAATCCATCCATCTTCTGCCGAAGTATACCGCATCATTGGTGATCCGCGGAGAAAAGTATTCGAAAGAGCCCATGCCGTTTCCGCGCGACAATGTTGTTATGGAACCGGAGGAGAGATCAATCTTCTTCACAAATGATAGGCCGTCAGTATACACAATCATACTGCCATCGGGAGACCATCCGAAATCTGTGCAGCTGTCGCCATCTCCGGTTACAGGATTCCCCAGATCCCCTTGGGGTATGGGAGTGTCATAATATTCGTTGACGAGTTTATCGCAACTGATGGTGCATAGAAAGGCGCAGAGCATTGCTGCTATTTTGAGTAGCGTTCTATTCATATTTACCTCAATTCCCCGTTTTTTTCATTGGGAGATTTCCGAGAAGGATGAATAGAGAGAGCCCACCATAAGGCCGCGCCGGATTAATATTGCCGAATGCGGATACGCCGATGCCGAAGTGGTTGTTTAACCTCCGCACAAGATCCACCGTAAGAGGGACGCCGATGGTCTGGTATGCGTACCTTTCGTAATAGGTCGTTTTCCTATAAAAATTGTAGGTGCACAGAGAATCACCTAATCGGGTCCCATAAACATACGAGAGACCGCCTCCTATGCGCAGGCTTCTCCGTTCTCCAATTGGAGTGCACCAATTGTACAGCAAGCCCGCTTCAAACGATAAAGGAGTTGGTTCCCTGGTCATTATGGATGGGATGAGAGACCCTAATCCTTTAGTAAACAGAACACGCACGCCTGCGCTGTGCGTATTGCCATTACCAACATTAAATGACCCGGAAACCGCATAGCCGTCCGTACTTGCGCCGATTGGGTTCACAGCGAGCCACCAGGTGTCGAACGAATGCGCATGACTATTCAACAGGCAGATCATCAACATAGATATAAGCGAAAATTTTTTCATGATATTTTCTATTAAATATTACTTTAGGGAACCTCTAAAAATCCTGTAAAATGGTCGATTTCGGTTTGATGTTGACAGATGGTATTATGTTGCAATGTTCAGGAGCCTTTTTGCCTGATACATGCCCAAAACAGCTCTATT
>Ga0182027_10000263_pt1 | contig 90109 bp, 96 predicted proteins | sample 712E1DmetaG_FD_121300 | JGI IMG/M metagenome (GOLD analysis project Ga0182027, IMG submission 121300) | Permafrost microbial communities from Stordalen Mire, Sweden - 712E1D metaG (Illumina Assembly) | ecosystem: Environmental > Terrestrial > Soil > Wetlands > Permafrost | place: Sweden... | reverse complement strand
TAAAGAACAAGTGAAAGAAGATGCATTGATATTGTGTAAGGAAGCAGAGAATTATATTGAGGAATTCACGAAACTTTTGTATATCAAAGAAAAATAAAAAGAATCATATTTTGGTTCCTCTAATTTTCTATCTAATCCTAATCGCATCCAAATTTCTAGGTGCTACTGTTTCAATCTTGAATTGATTATGGATACTCGAAGCCAGGTTCAAGCATCTTGAATTCTCACCGTGATTGACGATTATCTTTTTTGGTCGAGGATTAACGCGTCCGACGAAGTTCATCAATTCTTTCCTATCACTGTGACCTGAAATTTCTAACTTGAATATTTCCATGTTGACTTTTACGACTTCATTCTTCTGGCCGTTCTTAAACATGAACTCTCGTTCTCCTCTTTGTACTCGTGCACCAAGCGATCCTTCGGCCTGGTATGATGAGAATACAAGACAATTCTTTGGATTATCAGCTAACGCCTTAAAATATTGTACTGATGGTCCGCCGACGAGCATTCCAGAAGTTGCAAGTATTACGCATGCACCTGTTTCTTCAATAATCTGGACTCTTTCTTTTTGGCTGCCTACTCTTTTCAAGTTTGGCATCAAGAATGGATTATTGTCTTTTGCAAATATCTGTTGTCTTACTTCATTGTTCAAGTATTCAGGATATGCTGTATGAATAGCAGTAATATCCCATATCATTCCATCAATATATATTGGAACATCTGGAATCTTGTTTTCTCGTGCAAGTCTTTCTAATAATACTATGATTTCCTGGGCTCTTCCAGAACCGAGTACTGGAATCAAGACTTTTCCACCTCTTTTAATAGTCTCGCCGATGCTTTGGCCAAGCATCTCATCTCCTTCAAGTGGTGGAGGCAAAATATTTTCTTTACCACCATAAGTTGATTCAATCATCAAAGTTTCTAGACGAGGAAATTGCGTTATTGCAGGGCTTAGCATTGAAGTTTTTGCGTACTTCATATCTGCACCATACAATAAATTGTGCAATCCATTTCCAATATGCAAATGTACCATTGCACTTCCTAAGATGTGGCCTGCATTGTATAATGTAATTCGGACGTCTGGAGTAATGTCTGCAACTTCATCATATTCTAGAGTGATTGTATGTTTGACCATCTCTCGAACATCGTCGCTGTTATAGATTGGTTCCTTGCCATCTTCACGCTGTATCTTGACGAAATCAAGTTGCAAAAGAGCCATGACATCTCGTGTTGGAGCAGTGCAATATACTGGACCCCTGTAGCCGAACTTGAATAAGTATGGCACAAGTGCACTATGGTCGAGATGTGAGTGTGAAATTATTACTGCATCAAGTTGTGAAATATTAAATTCAGGAACTTCCATGTATGGGTACATAGTTTCTGGAGTATCAGCGCCCATGTTCATACCGCAATCGAGAAGTATTCTAGATTCTGGAGTCTGAAGAAGTATACATGATCTGCCGACTTCTCTTCCGCTTCCGAGAAAAGTCATCCTTACCCATTCTTCCTTCTTCTGACGACGTAACCATCCATTATATATCCTTTCACCTGTCTTGTGCAAGAATTTTCTTCTATAATCATTGTTCTGATAAAGAACTTCTCTAATATTCTCAATTAATTGAGATTTTATTGCTGGAGTCCTTCTTATTACTGGAACCCAAAATGTCTTCTTTTTTATTTCTTGAAGAACTTCACCGTCTTTGCCTATAGCAACTCCTGGTTTTTCACATTCTATATATGCTATCGATCTTTGCGCATCAAATATTATGCTTCCAAGTTTTGCTTCTTCTGGAATTACTTTTCTGATTGCTTTTTCTGCTTTTTCGACTTCTAAACATATGCTTGGGTCAGGTCTTAATTCAATTCGTTTCTTGATTATATCGACGATTCCCTTAATTATGCCTCCATTATCTAAATAGAAGTCTTTCTTTTTCGTATACAGAACAATGTTTGCTCCTTCAAAGTTCACGTCGCTGATTTTACCTTCTGGTATCGCTTTAAGAATTTCTTTAACTATCTCGCTATTAGCCATTTAAGATCCACCTATCATATTTATTTACTTTATTAAACAAATTACTATTCACCACTGTTGCTAATGATGTTTTTAGATTGAATATACGCTTGTTCTAAAATCTATACTGCTTATATCACTAGTCTATATTGTTTTTAATAATATTTATGTTATATTATATATTTTATATTAGATTTCCAGAAACCCTTTTCTGTACGTTTTTTTTCAAACCATTTTTAGTTATAGTCAATACATCAATTCCATTTCCTGAGCCAGAATCACGCTGCATTGCAGCACTTATTGCCTTGACTGCCAATTCTTCTCCATCTTTTACAGTCAATGCATCTTTGTAAACATTTTCTAGTATACCATATACCAATACGCTTCCAGAACCAGTACTGACATAATCCTTAACGTCAAGTATGCATCCGTCTATATCCACTTCATATACTCTTGCACCGACGCTGTCATATCCACCTATTAGAAGATGTGTCATACTTGGGAAATATTGTCTTGCATTATCATAACTGATTCTTGCAGCAAAATTTGCAGCTTCCTTGACATTGACGGTTCTTCCACTCTTCATGGATTTAAGCTTCAATTCAGCACGGAATAATTTTACGAACATCTGAATATCGCTGACTGAACCTGCTGTAGTTACAGCTATATTATCATTTATCTGGACGACTTTCTCGACGTCCTTTCTTGCAATGAAGTGTCCTGCTGTTGCCCTATTATCTGCTGCAAGTACTGCTCCATCTTTACAAATTAATCCTAAAGTTGTTGTTCCTGTCTGAATTTGTTCCATATAATCACCCAACTTATCTTGTTTTATTTCTGTCTATCGTTTAGTATCATTGATATCCACATTCTTAGAACGATTTCGTTAATACATGGTAAACTTCGATTATTTATAAATATTATGATTGTTAAATTTATAATGACGATATTGTTAACGCCCAGCGAAGCACTTATCTTCTTGCCGCCCAGTGAGTTCTCAACTTCATATTCGATTACAAATAAATCGGTAACCAATAAAACAATATATCTTTGCGAGCGCGGTAGTTTTTCACGTCAGCATTATTTCTGCACAGTAACTATCACGTCGCCAGTCTGGTTATGCAAGTTGCCTGAACCAGTCTGCTCGAATGTGACTATCATCCTGTATTTTAATTTATTGTTCAACGGAATTGCCTTAGCGTTGGTGGCTGTTATATTGTGCGTTATTTCAAAAACTTCTCCAGGCGTTATTGTTGAACTTTTAGAATAGATTGCATCTGTGGCCGATGACGTACCATAATCTGACTTGACTATTGTAGAATTTATGTCGATGTCTACGCCAAAATTATTTTGTAATTTGACGCCTATTGTTCCATTCTGGTATGCAACATAATCCTCACAAATCAGTTGATCGCCGAAATGGCATGCATCATTAATATATCTTTGTGTATTGAATATTCCAAAATATGATAATGCACCGATAGCAATCATTGCTCCAAGTATTGCCCACCCATACGTCAACAAGAATTCTATTGCTGATTGGCCCTTGCGCCCGCTATGTTTATTAATGTTATTTTTATTAATAGTATTTGATTTATTTAGTATACTTGGCATAAATTTCTCCTATTATTGATTGATCATAACCATCTTTGACTTTCTTATATGTCAATTCTACTCTTAATCTAGTATCGTCGCTTAAGTTCATTCTTCCGCTCGGACTATTGTCACAAATTATTACTATCCTTTCCTCAGCATGTGCTATTGTCGTGTTACTGACTTGACATGGCCACGGAGGAATCGACGGCATAGTTTCATTTGCTCTTATATCATATATGCTTTGTCCTAAGCCGTTACGCAAAACAATCGTTAGTTCGCTGCTATTTAATTGTGCACCAAGGCATGGCACAGCTGAACCGAATATGCATGTGTTTGCTGCCAAACTTTTTGGATGAGGCATGATATATACAAGTCCAGCTACAAGTGTTGTCACAAGCAAGAGCGCCCATCCATATGTCATGATGAATTCTAGAGCCACTTGGGCTTTAATTTTTGATTTCTTAGACAAAGATTTATTCATTCTGTACCGTAGCGTAAACTTCTCCTAAAGAAACTTGGTTGTATGCATTAACATCAGGATTCTTTTTATAATTGATAGTTACCTTGACTTTCGCTTTCTCTTTGACGTTAAATGGGGAATCTGGAGGATTAGTGCATGTTATCTGTAATTCTCCTTCAGGTTCAAGGGAATCTCCTACATTAGTCAATAGTGGAATAGTTTCGCAGTCACAATGATTAAATCCTACATCAGGGTCAGTACAAGTCGCGTTTATCGGACCGTATATTGTTTCTCCAAAAGCATTCGTCACTTTTAATAATAAAGTGGACTCATTCATTTTATAATCCTTGCACCCAAAGGCATTTGAAAAAATGCATTTATCAGGAAGACTCGTCGAAGGATTTGTCATTCCAAAATATGTAAGAGCACCAATGACTACCATCGCAGCCATTATCGCCCATCCATACGTCACAAGGAATTCAATTGCTGCCTGACCTTTTTTATTATTATTTTTCATCTTTACACCTTCTATATATCCTAGACCAATGTTTTTATAAAGTTTATTTAATATTATTGATAATGATGTTTTATTGGGTTACACATATTGCGCTCACATAGTTTCTTGCATATATTCCTCAACCGATTCTAGATTAAAGGAGTATAATTTTAATGGTTCGCTAGGCTATATGTTTATTACTTAAGCCGACAATAATATCTCGTCAACCTGTCGCACTGATGCCTCCAAAAAAGTATCCGAATATAGCGAGGAATAGGAAATAAAAAATCAATGATGATATTATGAATACAGGAATATATTTTATTCCGCCCTTAAAATCTCCTTTTTCTATGAGAGACATTATGAGCGATGCAAAGAAGGATATAGTCATTATGGCAAGTATCGAGAACACCTTGAAATCTTCTGGAGCGATGCTATCTGCAGAAAAACTTATAGGCATATTTGCACTGTTCATATTGGATAGCTGCGTGCTGAATCCTATCATTACATGCAGCAGATAGTATGATAATCCGAATAATGCTGGAGCGATGATTATTACAATTGCACCAATGAATATCATGTACGTCAATGTCGATGCGCTCATCTCTTCCTTTAGTGATTTGGTCTTTCTGATATTTTCAATCACTTTATCGACGATACTCGCAATCTGGCCGCCGCTCTCAACTTCTCCTACGATAAGATCGAAGGATCTTCTAAGGATCGGAGAATCGTATTTATCCGTGAACTCTTCAAGTGCATCAGTCAAATCGTTTCCAGTCATGACTTTTTTATACACCATAGTGATTTCTTTTGATATGACTCCAAATTCTGGTTTTATTGCAGCCCACAATGCCTTCTCAAATGACAATCCTCCTTTCAGATTTGAAGAAACTATCTGCAGATAGTCTGGAAGTATCTTTTCAATTTCCTTCGTTCTGGAATATATCGTGATATTAAGACTAAGATATAGATACATGATTATTACAAACAAAATTAATGCCTGTATGATTACCCAACTGATAAATATCAGGAATAGAACTACTATCTTGTTCGGAATGACTAATGCAGAAATCCTTGGATAAATCATCAGAATGTATATGAAATATGTTATGACTAGAGAAATATAGAATAGGATTCCGAATAATTCATACGGCACATCTTCATAGCCTGTCTTCAAAAAGAACTCTCTAATCTTAGGCCTTAAACTCTTAAAGATGAATGCCTTTCCAAAATCTTCAGCAAATAATACCATTTATCTATTCCTCTATAATCCTCTAAAATATTTATTTATTTCATATATTCAGGTTAGGCCTGATGCTCCTTATGACTCCAATAAATATAAGTTGTACTATTACCAGCAAAAATAATACCATAAAAAATGCCACGAGATCAATTCGTAGAGACATCATGGATGCGACAATGCTGAACAATGTGATGCCTAGCGATGGCGCAACTATTGCCGCCAAGAGATAAAACATGACTATCGAATTAAGCTTTTTTCCATAACGCTGGATTTCAACAAGTTGCTCCTGGGATATCTCTTCAAGCATTGACTCCAATGGCTGGCTGACGTCAACACCAATCTTTAACGCATTATTTATCTGGAACAATATTTTTCTGAACTTTTTTGAAGGAGTGGTCTTGTATGCTTTTTCTAGTGCATCTTCAAGAGGAGTGCCAAGTTTTATATCACTAACTATCTCCTTGAAATAATCTCCTGCAACACCATAACTTTCTGAAGCTTCAAAAAGGGCATTTATCAAAGGCTTTCCGCTGTTTAATTTCACGAGCAGAAATCGTCCAGCAAAGAGTACATCCCTGTCTATTTCCTGCTCACGCTTTGTGATAGAAACATCAAGCCTTTTAAGCATTAAGAAAAAAAATATTATGAAAGAGATGATGAATACCACAACAACTAAAGCTACTGATTTCTGATTTTTTAATATCAAAAATAATGATAATATGCTGAACATCAAAGCCATCATGAAACCTTTTTTCAATGATTCATCGACGAATTCAGCAGGTTTTTGATGATAACCAGCACTATGCAGTTTGTCATGTAAACCAGGCATTAATGCCGCTAGACTATGAGCAAACTCCATTCATGCACCCCTAATTTTAAATATTATAATTAAACTTTTAATTATTCAATTATTATGATTTGAAATACCTTTATTGAAATACTTTTTAATTTTATAACTTAAATTTTATGGTTATGATTGTTTTATAATCATTTTATAATCATGATTATTTTATGATTATGACTGAAATACAAATACCTCAATTATACCTCAATTAATCCATCTTCAAAGTTCCCATATAATACTTAGTCATAACTGTTCCAATCTGGTCTATATTTTCTATATTTCTTTTGACCATCCATCGCAATATTATTATCTTTTTCTCTAAATCCTGGGCTATATCTTCAGTACTAAGGCCTGTATATAGTTTCAATCTTTCAAGCACTGTACTGGAATCATTAATCTTTTCCAAGACGTCATCAGCAACATTTAATTGCATTAGGACTTTAACATCTCCAGTTGACGTGACTTCAGCTATCTGTAGAGTCCTTCTCTTTCCCGTTCTCCTATTCCTTGACTGTACGACTACAAGAGATAATGAGGATATCATGGGCTTTGGAATATCAATAGGAGGATTTGTCAACCTGATGATTACTTCATCAGCATTATTGGCGTGAATAGTCGCATATACTGAATGGCCAGTATGCATTGCCTCAAGCACTACTTGAGCTTCTTTCTGTCTTCTTATCTCTCCAACTATTATCCTGTCTGGTCTCATCCTAAGACTATTGACGAGCAAATCAAGCATGGTGATTTCTCCCTTACCTTCTGGATTTGGAAGCCTCGTCTCCATAGGGACCCAATGCAAATTTTTCGGAAGAATCAACTCACGAGTATCTTCTATACTGATGATTCTTTGATTAGGAGGGAAAAAATTGCTTACGACATTAAGCATACTCGTCTTACCAGAGCCTGTCCCCCCAGCAATGAGTACGGAAAGTTCATTTTGAATCGCGAGCCATATGAATGCAGCTGCCTCAATAGATATTGTTTTATCTCTAATAAATTTTGTAATCGTCCAGGGATCAGCAGAGAACTTTCTGATTGTTATAGTGTTGCCTTTGCTGCTTATTGGGGAAAGAGTTGCATTAACCCTGTCGCCTGTCGTTAAGTGTGCATCCATCAATGGGTTTAGCGTCGTTATTTCCTTGCCGACTTCTCGTCCGATCATCGTCGCATAATGCCTTATTTTTGCTTCCGTAACCAATTTAATGTTGGTTATGACCCATCCGTGCTTCTTGTGATATACCCATATCCCTTCATTATGATTATTGACGACAATCTCTTCAAGATAAATATCTTTTAGAAGTATCTCGATTTTTCCTAGGCCCAAATTTTCCTGTATAATATAATTCACAAGCATATTGCTTGTTTCCTCATTTGCTGAGGGGAAATATTTCTTGATAAGCTTTGTGATTTCAATCTGGAATTTGTCCTTATTTTCGCCGGAATTTTCAGTCTTATCCGTCTGTTTATCCTCGGATTTGGATATGAATTCTTGACGAATTTTTTCAAGCACCAATTTTGTTGCATCACTGATGTTAGTCAATGAAACCATATAATGAGGTGTCGGCTCATCCTCGAACAACACTATATTTATTTCGACAAGGATATCGTTGATCTTGAGCTTATATCTATCCAGATATGTCTCAACTTTCTTATTCTTGTTCGTATCGTCGAATTGTGTCGGAAAACTTGATTCAGGCATTGCTAATCGCCTCTATGCATTCATATAACCTGATTTTTGCCGCCCTGTTTTCCGGCCTAATCCGAAGAATCTTTTCGAAAATCTTTGCGGCTTTTGTATAATCGTTCTGGAACATCGTGTGTATTGCTTCTTCATACATTCGACGCAGGTTTTCATCGTTATGGTCATGATGACCGTGAATGAAACTTGATTTTTGCATATCCCCGATATTTCTTGAAAAATGTTCATAGCCTGCAGTTGTATCGTCTTCAAAATTTTCTATGCCATGGCCAGGATGTGCTCTAATCACTATCTTGTTCTGTTTATTCTCATTATCGTTTGCAGAAATATCTCTATATACTGCATTTTTGCTTGCGCCATCTACAACATGTTTTATTATGACGTCTTGGTGCCTGTTAATGTTTTCTGCAGGCATATTTTCAGCAGACAGATATTCAGAAACATCGATAGCCATCACACTATTTTTTGCATCTTCAATTTTTTTATCTTCAATAATATATTTTATCTTGCTATCCTTTCGCCTGGAGATATTTTCAGCAGTATGTTCAGTATCAGAAGTATGTTCAGTAATGCGATTTGTTTTATTGTCTTCCTCTGATATGACATGTTTGGCTTTAAGATAAACTTGGTCGAGTATGTCTTTGCAAAGTTTTTCTCTTTCGCCGGATCTTAAGTGCCTTTCAGCATCAAATCTCTTGTCGATTTCTTGGATAATTTGTTTTGTGATTTCTTCACGTATGGATTCTATATCTTTCTCCTCTATTTTTTTGTGCAATTCAGAAAGAAGTCTTTCGCCTGCATGTATCATCTCATTCTTGAGTGCCGATTCCATACTAGAAAGATTTTCTAGATCTCTTCTATCTTTTGGCTTCAAGCCCATATCTTTTTCTTCAAGTTCTTTATCATGTTTTTCATGCTTGCCGAATATTTGTGATTCAACAGATACATCATCAGCTCCGTCAATTCCATGTTTTTCCTTTTTTTCACTGACATTCTCGATTTTTGCCTGCTCTTTAGGTGAATCGTGTTTACCTGCCTTGATTACTAATTCCGTATTTTTCTCATTTTCAAATTCTTTGACCACTTCGGGAGATATTTCAAATTTATTGGTTATTGCCTTGTCCGAGATGTCTGTAAATTTTTCAGTTGTATCCTTGAATACTTCACTGTCGCCTTGCTTAATAACTTCTATCTTGCCTTCCTGAATTTTGACATAATTCTGTATCTTGTCATACATCTTCTCGAGAAGAGCATATACTTTCTTACGCTCAAGACTGTTTTTCGGGAGCATGGAAAATTTCGCTTTCAGGTCGTCAAATAGTCTTTTAGCTTTTGTCAATTCTTCATTATCAAGGGCATAACTTAATTCTTTCAGGTAATCTCTAGCCATATATATTCCATATTCTTCTTCCCTGTCGATGAGCACGTTCTCTTTTTTGAATATTTTTCCATCTAAGAAAGTGATTATGTCTTTTTCCAGATATTGTTCAAAATCCATTGTTTCACTTTTAATATTTATTATCTTATTTAATATTACTTAATGTTGAATTTTACTTAACTTGATTGTACTAATTCTGAATATTCCTGCCAAAGCTGATCGGCATTGGCTAATTTTCTTCTCTGCGCTTCAAAGAAAAAATATTTTTTCTCTAAGTCGAGCGCCTGGGTTATATGATTTTTCCAAAGCATCTCCGTCTGATCCATCGGGATGTTGTTGGTCTTTGCTTTTTCCCAGAATTGCTTTTTGAAATATTGAATGTTATATTTATCTTCTTTTGCAGAATCTTCATCAACCTTCTTTTCAACGACTTTATTCAGGTAAATGAATGGTGTAGTGAATTTGTATTCTATACCGACGATACTCTCTTCAACAAGGAAGTCTACCCATGCTTGGACTACTCCTACATCTACTTTAAGTTTTGTTGCGACTTCTGTTAAGGGCATCTTGACATTATGTGCTAGCAAGTCCAATAACTCGTCTACTCCCGTCCTAACCAATTCATCAGTCATTTTAAAATTTTATACTCTTAGGTAGTCTCAACCCGCTTATAAAAAGTTTGTTGATTATTATATAGTAGTGTATTGAAAATGTTTGTAATATCATCTATCACGGCAATACTGTAATCATTTACGCCCAGCGAACGATTGAGTTAATTGCCGCCTGGCGAGCATTCAATATTACCTACGATGGGCAATACTTCTGAGCATTTACTCCATATCTTGCGGCAGTGCTTACATCGAAATGGACATCGTCTGAATTCAGCGATATGTTGACTATTTGCACGCTAGAGTTGCTTATGTTGCATACATATATGTCTTTCCAATAATAATTATCGATGTAGCTTTCATTCAGGTTCGGAGGATTTAATTCCTGCGGATGTAGTATTGTTTCTATGCCGCAGCAATCGGATGCATTATTGTCATTCCAATATCTTTGAAGGAATGATATTCCGCCTTTGAATTGCCTGAAACTTTGCTCTTCATAAAATTGTTCTGTATTCGTAAAATTCCAGCATTGCTCGTTAAATTCACATATGCCTGTATATCTCTTTATAGTTCTGTTATATCTGTTTGTGGAATCGTTAATGAAACCTGCAGGGTCGAGCAATCCAATTATTGATACTGACTGGTTTATGATTTCATTTTTGTTCCATTGCGCATAATTTGTTTTTCCAGAATTATCAGTAATGTTATAGGATATGTTTACTGCTACTTGAACTTCAAACGGATAATTCTGCTGTATTTCTATCGATTGTATCTGATAGTCCATTTGTATATTCAGTTCTGCAAGCGATAGTGCTTTTATTGCATCCATTCTTGATATAATATCATATTGGTCGATGCCGCAGTTGTTTGCTGCAGTTTTATTTGTGCAATTCACATACCCGCAAGTCATGCAATTATTAAATGTCTGATTGAAATCGCTGAAATTATTGAAAAATACTCTACCAGAACTATCCCTGTATTTCGTGATGGCATCTAATGTCCTGTATGTTGAAATCTTTACGCTTTCACCGACGTAGGTTTGGAAGTTTTTTGTATAATCGCCAAGCACTTTGATGCGTATATTGCTTCCTGGCAGCCTATCTTCGTATGTTGTTGTGAAATTAGTCGAGAATATAGTTACAAATAATATTGAGAATAATACCGACATTAGCGAGAAAAGTACTGCTTTCTTGCGAATTCTTAAATCCATAGTTTTATCTCCGTCATTGCAGGCCCATACATTGTCGAGCTATCTATCTGCTGGAATGTAATTTTTCTTGATACTATAACCACATCTGCATTGTTTATGTCAATTAGTGTCTTATTGTATATGTTTGTCGTTGTGGTGTTTGGTGCAGTCCCGTTTATTATGCTGTATGAAAAGCTATATTTTTCAGGGATTAATGAAGATGAAAGGTTTTCTATCATTTCACGTGCATGCGTTGTATCATTGTTGTAATAGAATAAGTTGACCTGTTCCATTATAGTTAGCGATGTATCATTTATATTATTGTTAATGAGCAATTGATCGATATAAGGATTGCTTAGATCTTCTATTTTTGTCGTGAATGCGAAATCACTATACTGTTCGGCTATCTCGTAATCATATTGTATCTTTAAGGGTTTTACGCCTCCGTTGATTATCACCATTAATGCCAGAAATATTATCGTACTGCCTATAAGCGCATCAGCAACAAAATAGTACCCCTTCTTTTTGAAATTTCTGAACATGCGACCCCTTTTTTGCATATTAATTAAACACATAGAATTTCTTTGCGCGGCATGGTTCAATAGATGATATAGATATGAGCGCGCAAGTTTTAATTCAAATATAGTCTATTAAATGTGCTTTATCAATAAATATGCTTTACCAATACCTAATTATTAATGTAACAGGCTCAGATCCATACGTTGCAATCTCTTGGTTCGTTACTAAATCTTCAATATTGTTGCTGCTTACCTTTAATTTGCTATAATAGTTAGGATAAGGAGTTCCTTCACAACAATTTATATAATATGAAACTGTTGCATTATTACGTGGATCATTGGCTATTCTTACCGGTGTTCCTTTAGGTTTATTATTACACAAAGTCTTAACATCAGGAATGTATGCTGGATCCTTATAGAATGAACAATTAGCGCCAGTTTCATTGAATGTTACACCATCACATGCTGCATTGCATCTATTGTAGCTGTTTGTGCAGTCTTCATGGCATGTACCATTGGTCAATGTGAAATCTAGACGAGTAACTTGTCCTCTCACAACATTTGCCTCTATTAGATTAGTATCATATGCATCTTTTGATGCGCTGAAATAATATGTTCCGGTTATGAATCCATTAAAATTATATTTGCCGACGCTGTCAGTTAGCGTGCTTCTGTCCAGATTAACATTTGAGTCGTTCCATTTTACTGGATGGCCTGTGACAGTCACTTTTTCTATTGGCCTGCCTGTAGAATCATTTACGAATCCCCAAACAGTACCTGTACAATCAGGGTCAGGGCATCTGCTACAATTTGCAGCAAGTCCGCTTACAGGGTCCATGAAATCTTCAGGACATATTCCATCCATTGTGTTACTACAACTGACTACTGTTGGTGAGGATCCACCAATGATTACTTGACCATAGCCAAGAGCTGAATTTGGAAAATGACCGCAAACACATCCTGTCGGAGAGTTTGTGCCATCAATAATGCAAACTTCTGCATTAGCTAATCCTATGAATCCTATAAAGAATGTCAATAAAAAAAGTATAAAAAACAGATGCCCCTTTTTCATAATACGAACCTAGACCATGTTATATTTAAAGTTTGCGTCTTTGAAAGTCTTATAGCATCAGGCATCACCACCTAGCGACATTTAGAAATGCAATCTATTAATCTAGACTCGGTTGCGGAATCGAGCAGAGGTCTGTGTGAGCGTGGTGATGCCGTCTTCAAATCATATGCAATCACAAAAATTTTTAAAGATATTAACAATCTATATCAACATGGTTGAGTATAGTTCAGAAATTGTGGACTTGGAAACGCAGATCGCAAAGACGAAATACAATAAGAGTACGCAGCACGCTGTCGGCTTGATGAAAGCGAAGCTCGCAAAGTTGAAAGAAAAGCGAGAGACGCGTGGATCTGGCGGCAAGAAGATGGAAGGTTACGACGTTAGGAAGACTGGCGATGGAACTGTGATACTTGTAGGCTTTCCATCAGTAGGAAAATCAACCCTTCTTAATGATCTGACGAATGCGGAAAGCAAGACTGCAGCATACGCATTTACTACATTAACAGTAGTTCCTGGAGTATTGCATTATGGCGACGCAAAAATCCAGATACTTGATGTTCCAGGAATTGTCAAAGGCGCAGCAGCAGGAACAGGAAGAGGAAGAGAAGTATTGTCAGTCATGAGATCTGCTGAACTGGCATTGCTGATAATCGATGTTAATGCTCCTGAACATTATGAAGTATTACGAAAAGAAATATATGATGCGCATTTAAGGTTAAACAAGAAATTGCCTGATGTAAAGATTGTAAAGGGTTCGCATGGCGGAATCCATGTCGCAAGCACCATTAAATTGACTAAGATTGACGTTGAAACAATAAAATCTGTATGTAAAGAATTCAAGTTGTTGAATGCTGATATAATCATAAGGACTGATATAGATGTTGATGAATTTATCGACGTAATTGAAGGCAACAAGAAATATATCCCTGCAATAACTGTTGTGAACAAGATTGATTTGGCAACGGAAAAACAGGTTGAACGCGTCGTAAAAGAATTGCATGCAGATTTGGCGATAAGTGCAAAGGACAAAGTATATATTGAGCAGTTGAAGGAATTGATATTCGAGAAACTGGATCTTGTAAGAGTTTATTTGAAGGAACCGAGCAAGGAAGCAGACTTGAAAATTCCATTGATAATCAGCAGGAATTCAAAAGTCGAGGATGTATGCAATAAATTGCACAAAGATTTTGTTGCAAAATTCAAGTTCTGCCGTGTATGGGGCAAGTCTTCAAAGTTTCCTGGGCAAAGATTCATGCTAGATCATAAACTGGAAGACAGGGATATATTAGAGATACATTTGAGGTAAGCATTGATGTAATATCAGGTTAATTAGAATGCACACATTAAAAGGTAAAGATGAAACAGAAGCTATGAAATTTATAGATGAGGCTGCACAATTGGCTATTCGTTCTGGATGCGAGAGAAAGAAGTGCGGTTCTGTTATAGTTAAGGATGGAATAATTATAGGTGAAGGTTTTAATGGTCCTCCAGGAAATATTGAATCGCAGAAAAGATGTTCTTGCCCAAAAGAATCTTATCATAAAAAAGTTTCTGATAAATCTTGCTGCGTACATGCCGAGCAGCGCGCGATAATGGATGCGTTGAGAAATAATCCTCAAAAGATTATAGGTTCAAGGTTATATTTTGTGAGATTGGATGATAAAGATCAAAAGAAGCCATCAGGAAATCCTTGGTGCACAATATGCAGCAAGATGGCTTTAGATTCTGGAGTCAAGGAATTTGTCTTATGGCATGATGAAGGAATTATCGTCTATAATACTGAAAAATATAATACATTGTCTTATGAATATAAAGGATAGTTAATGTTGAACTACCTTGTCAAAAACTGCGGGCTAAAGCCCACAGCGTGCAGTTTTTGATCATGATCAAAAATCGCTCGCTTACTATGCGCTCAAGCGACATAGATTGCGCTTAGGCGATTTTTGACATTTCAATTTAGTATATTTCCCTAAAGTGTTTTAACATTTCTTTATAATCATTGAAAACTTTATCGGCGTTCTTAATCTGTTTGGAATTATATTTATTTTTTAATCCAAAAACTTTGCATCCTGCATTTTTTCCTGCGCTAATACCTGCCTCTGAGTCCTCGACTATTATTGTTTCGGATGGGTTGATGTCAAGTTTTTTTAATGTAATCTTATAACATTCCGAATCCGGCTTGCTGCTTTTGAACATTTCTCCAGTCGTTATTACATTAAAATATTTGGTTAAATCATTATGATCAAGAAATTTATTGACGACTATTGATTCAGAACCTGTAGTCAGTCCTATCTTATATTTCGAACTTAGTTGCTCTAGTAATTCTTTAATATATTGCAAGGGCTTTAGTTCAAGAATCTTTTCTTGGATGTGTATTTGGCGTTTAGCGTTCACTTCCCTAATAATATCCTCAGAAATATTTGGTATAAGTTCTTTCAATGCTTCGGACGTCTTTTTGCCAAAGATATTTGGAAGAATGCTGTCATCCAGAATTATGTTGTATTTGGTTAGTTCTTTTTGGATGAATTTGAATCTATCAATCTCAGTATCTACGATAACTCCATCGAAATCAAATATTATTGCCTTGATCATAAATGTATTAGAAATATCGAGTATTTAAAGTATTTTATAATAAACTATTTAAACATAAGATTCTCCGTTATATTTAGGTGAATACAATGGACGCTAATATGATATGTCAGAAATGCAAGACTGAAATGAAGAAAGGAACCAAATTGAATTCTGGAAATAGCATTTTTCAGGAATGGGTTTGCCCGCATTGCAATAATAAACAAATGAAAGCTCTTGGTACGAATTGAAGAAAAATGGCTAGCAAAAATATCACAATAGATTTTGAAAAGATGTTTCACAATACGTTGATGTATTTTGAACATCTGACGACTGATATGATAATCGCATATTCGGTTCTTGTCGTAGGGATTGTTGCATTGATAATTTCTTTTGTATTATGATTTTATTTTGATTCTATTATTGTTTCGCTGATTTTTCTTCTGTTTTTATTATTTCTGTATGATTTCATTTATAAAAGGACATTTATAAATTCGATACAACTCTCGAGTGAAACAGAAAAGCTTAAATATATAATCTAGTTTATATGCTCCAGTATCTACGTTTTTAATCATTTGGGGGATAAAATGGGACAACAAGAAGTATATGATTTTTTATGCAAGAATCGCGGCAAGTGGTTTACATCTAGAGAAATATCCGAAAAACTAAAAGTTTCTATAGGATCAGTCACAATGAGTCTTAAGAAGTTGCGTAAAACCAACATAATAAAATACAAGAATACAGGAAAACGAAATACTTTCATGTATAAGGTTGACAAGAAATAAACTTCTTTGATATTTTTTTAATTATTCTTTAATTATGTTATTCGTTTTTACTTTAGAGTCGTTATTCTAATAATATTTTTAAATCGATACGTATATCTATATTCATGCGTTGGAAGAAATTCAAACGAAGTATGAAAGACTTTAACATAGGCGATTATGTCAAGTCAGTGTATGTAAACAAATATGCTTTAACAGGATACCTTAGTGCAGGCGCATGTGTGGGATTGTGCTGCGCTATTCATGCAACTCCTGGCGATATTTCTGAGTTGTTGTTTTTTGGTCTAGCGAAGGGAATGACAGGAATATATGCTATGCTATCTTTGGAACAAACAATGTTCGGTGTTACGACTATGATGACATATCAAAGATCCAAAAGACAATTAAGTGAAAATGGTTCTCTACCAAAAGAATTTTCTAAACTAACTAATTATTATTGTGATGAAGTCGGAATGAATCTTGCAATAAAAGAATCAGGTCTTGAGAAAGTTATATATTCTTGAATGCTTTTGTGAGTTATAAATATCTGTTATATCTTATTTAGTTACTTTTCCATAACCTTCAAAATTGAAAATTTTGGAGTTTTGAAAATCTCTGATATTCGTAACCTTTTAATATAAGCATCTTATCCTTTTATCATGCAGTTGTATTGCATGGGTGATTTATATGAGTAACATAAGAGTAACCTTTCCTGACGGAAAAACAGAAGAATTCTCCAAGGGAATTACAGTATACGAAATTGCAGAAAAGATTGGTCCAAGACTTGCAATGGCCTCTTACGCGGCAAAAGTTAATGGAACTCTAGTCGATCTTTCATATAAGATTGAATCCGATTCTCAATTACAGATTCTAACCAATAAAGATAAAGAAAGTTTGGAAATTCTAAGGCACAGTGCAGCACATCTATTTGCACAAGCACTTCTTAGAATGTATCCTGACTCAAAATTGACAATCGGTCCAGTCGTCGATGAAGGATTCTATTATGACGTTGATTCTGATAAGACATTCAGTACGAATGATTTTCCGACTATAGAAGCTGAGATGGAAAAGATAGTACGTGAAGACATACCTATTTTAAGAGAAGAATTATCAAAGCGTGATGCATTAAAATTATTTGCAGACAATCCGTACAAGATAGAAATGATTAACGAATTTCCTGAACATGAGAAGATTACGATGTATAAGCAAGGAGAATTCTATGATTTATGTAGAGGACCGCATGTCCCACGGACTTCTAAATTGAAAGCTGTAAAACTTTCAAAAGTTGCTGGAGCATATTGGAGAGCAGATTCTAAAAATAAGCAATTACAGAGGATATATGGTTATGCATTCTTTGAAAAGAAAGATTTGGATGCTCACCTGAAATTATTGGAAGAAGCAGAGAAGAGGGATCATAGAAAATTAGCAGCAGATTTGGATTTATTATATTTTCACGAATACTCGCCTGGAGCTCCATTCTATCTTCCAAATGGTGCAATAATATACAATGAATTAGTGAATTTTATAAAAACTGAATATCATAAGCGTGGATACAAGGAAGTCATAACTCCACAAATGTATAACAAGAAATTATGGGAAGTATCAGGGCATTGGGAACATTATAAAGAGAATATGTTCATATTGAATGTAGAAGGACAAGAATTCAGCCTGAAGCCAATGAATTGCCCAAGTCATTGTCTGATATTTAATCGTGATGTTAAATCATATAAGGATATGCCTGTAAGGATTGCTGATTTCTGCAATTTGCATAGGAATGAATTTTCAGGAACATTAAGTGGAATAATGCGTGTTAGAAAATTTGCGCAGGATGATGCACACATATTCTGCAGATTTGACCAGATTGAAGAAGAAGTTTTGGGAGTTCTGGAATTCATAAAATATGTTTGGGATAATGTATTCAAATTTAATTTGACATATTATTTGTCGACAAGACCAGAAAATTCTATGGGGAGCCAGGAGTTATGGGACAAAGCAGAAAAATTATTGGCGAATGCTCTGGAAAAGGCAGGTATTGAATATACTGTAAAACCTGGTGAAGGTGCGTTCTATGGTCCAAAAATAGACATCGATATTGAAGACGCTCTTGGAAGAAAATGGCAGTGCCCGACGTGCCAATTGGATTTCAATCTTCCGTCAAGATTCAATAATTGTTACATTGATGCTGATGGAAAAAAACAGCAGTGTGTAATGATACATAGAGCAGTCCTTGGATCTCTTGAAAGATTTTTTGGAATAATGACTGAACATTTTTCAGGAAAATTCCCTCTATGGCTAAGCCCAGTTCAGATAAAATTATTGCCTATTGCAGACAGGCATGTCGAATATTGTAAAGGATTGCAGGCAGAGATGGATAGATTCGGCCTTCGTGTTGAAGTCGATGAAAGGACTGAAAGTACGCCAAAGAAAGTTCGAGATGCGCAATTGATGAATATTCCATTGATGATAACGGTCGGAGACAAAGAGATGGAAAACCATACTCTAGCAATCAGAACTCTAGATGGAAAAGTAAAGTTCGGCGTCGTCAAGGATTCATTTATACAAAAGATTGTGGATTTGGTCAAGAATAAGTCGTTGACGTTTGAGATATAATGCAACAAATATAGGAGTGAATATTATTATTGAAGAGATATTTGCTGACGTAAAGAAACAGTTTCCAGAAGTAGATGCGAGATTGGTCCCAGTTAGTATGAAATCTTTCATGTTAAGTAGTCCAAATTCAAATAAAATCTATTATGATCCACAACAATTGATTAAATATAATTTTTCTAGAATAGCGTTGACTGGAATGATGGCTCATGAGTTTTCACACAAAGTGGATTATATGCGCATGAGTTGGCTTGAAAGATTAATGATTAGATGGAAATATAAGAGAAATTTAGATTTTAAGAGACGACTAGAGCGTGACGCAGATATGATAACAATAGATAGAGGATATGGTTCAGAATTGATACAATCAATTAAAGAAACAGAATCAAGATTTGAGAAGGAAAGATTCTTAAGATTTAAATTAACTCATCTTAGTCTAAAAGAGATTGAGACGAAGATGAAAAAAAAGAAATGATGTTTGAGATTTAATTTTATTTGACTAATCTTTTAATTTTTTCTTTTTTTCAATTATAAATAATCATCATCTAATCTTTCAGGCATGGGATTAGATTTATCTTTAATTACTGCATGAACTTTAAAGTACGTTTCTGTATTTTTTAACGCCATCTGTTTGCGTTCTTCTTTGGACTTTGTTTCACAATTTATATCAGCATTATCTCTGAAAATTCTGTACATCTTAGTTACTGCTGCTAGAGATTCTATGCTGTATCCGCGCTGTATTTCAAGCAATCTTTTCATGAACGATGAATTTTTGTTGTTTACGTCACTAATATTTACTTTATCGTCTATAACTTCTCCGTTTGTCTTACTTACATATCCTTCCATCATTTTATACTCCTTGTTCTAGGATTGTATTTGTATTACGATCCTGTTTCCATTCAACTTTTAGATATATCTAGAAGAAATAAATATTTTATAAATGTTGTGGATTACTCATGCATCAATTGAAACATACTAAATCTCGTTCGTAACCGACTCCTCATCTTCTAATCCCCAATCTTCTAATTCTCCAGCATATAACCTGTTATAATTTGTCTTGTCGTATTTCAAAGAATCACCTCCCAATATGTGACGATATTTCTATCGGCACTCCTATCACTGTTCAAGTATTTTACTCTCTAGTATTACTACTATAAATATTTTATTAACATGAACTACCTGATATATTCCATAAACTATAAAAACAGTATTCTTTTCCTATGAGTATGGCTTATATATTTACCAGTCCAGAATGGTTCTTTGCATATGATGTTGCTTTAGAGTTAGCTTTCGCAGTCATAACATTATTAGTATGCTTTTATGCATGGAAGATATACAAAGTGACAGGCGAGAGAAATATTAGATTGTTCTCATTAGCATTCTTATTCATATCATTATCTTATATAATACAGACTATATTGAATTTTATCATCATGGAACAGTTAGATGAAGGCATTACGGAATTCATAAATTTAAACAGCGTTTATCTGCTGAATTTATTTGGTACCTATATACACTCGATATTATTTCTTGTAGGAATATTGTTATTGGTATATATTGCATTGAAGATATACAGCCTGAGAACTTTCATATTATTATCAATACTCGTGTTTACAACATTATATTTCAGCTTATATAAAACTTTCATGCTATATTTGTTGTCGACTGTATTATTGGGCTTCATTGTATTATACTATTTGACCAATTATTGGAACAATAAAAAAACCACCACTTTCTTGGTTGCCATAGCAATGATGCTGTTGTTTATCGCTTATTTGTTTTTCATATTCGGCATTAATAGCACGACATATTATGTTCTAGGGCATATTCTTGAGTTGTCAGCATATGTACTTGTATTAACCAATTTGTTGATAATCTTGCGGAAAGGGAAGGAGCGAAATAAGACTGGAAAAATTATTGATACTCTTGTGAAAAGGAAAGCAGCAAAATAAAAATGGCAAAAAAGCGTGATAGATTAAAAATTATATACGATATCTTGAAGGCGGTTCAAGACAAAAATAATCGGATTAAACCTACCCATATCCTTTACAAATCCAATCTATCGCATCAAATGATGGAAGAATATTTGAAAGAACTCATGGGAAAAGAATTCTTGGTCGAGAACAAGAATGGAGACAGCAAGACTTATTCCTTGACGCAGAAAGGATATGATTATCTTAACAAGTATAATATGATTGCCGAATTCACGGATTCTTTCGGATTGGAACGAGAATAAAATTACAGTTTAATTTTGTATAATTATTAATATTTCTTTTTACGGATATTCAGGCCTAACGTCGCGCGCTCGCATCAATTGTTTATTCGACTGGTTCCCGAGTTACAAAGAAATCGATTTTCGATTTCTTGTTCCAAAAATGCGGTGCATTTTTGTTATTTGCAAAAGAACATAATTATTATAGCTCGCCCTGCGCAAACTATTGCAATAACTTTTTTCATTAAGACATTAAAACTATTGTAGAAAACGTAATATAAAATAAATTTTAGATGTCGAACTCATCTTCTTTTTCTTCCTTCTCTTCTTCCTCGTCTTGTTCAGACTCATATCCTTCCATGAATGCTTCTTCAGCATCACTTATTTCGTCATCATCCCTTAAAGATTCAGGATTTTGTTCTACTTCTAATGGTTCGCCTTCCTCTTCAGTATATTCTTTATTAGCCATAAATGAGAACTGAAAGAGCTTGTTTATAAAGGTTTTTGTTTATCTATCGACCAGTAGTCAAGAAACTAATGAAAATGGAAACATTTAAATTGGTTATTTTTTATATGATTTAATCTTATTACCTTTTTTCTTATAAAATCTAATTCCTATAACGATACAAATATCTAAGATAGCTGTTAAAAGTAAAGCCAGAATGGCTTGTATTTCAGAATATTTTTCTGTAAAAATATAAAGGCATCCGTTTGCAATTGCTAGCAGAACCCAAGTTGTTATACTTAGACCTTCACTATTTTTATCTCTAATTATTCTATATAATTGTATAGTTGTTGCCGTTGGTAGTATCACTGCCGGAATCCATCCAATTATTGATGCAAGCATAATTTTTTACCCCCAATTAGAATATATAAATATTACTAATTATAATTATTTTCTATAATACTTTCTTCACATTCTCGAAATGCTCATGAAATACGTGTGCGCTGCATGAAATTGTTGTCAATACACCAGAACTTCTGTTCAATTTGTCTGCTACATACTTCTGCAATAGGTATATCTGGTAGATGTTTCCTGGCCATCCTATGAAGAAATCGTTGCTTCGAATAAAGCATGTACAGTTCAATTTATCCTCTTTAATTTTAAAATAAATGAACATCAGGCTCGGGACATTCTTATTCAATATTTCCGAATCTGTAGATGGATTGAACAATGATATTACTGCCCTTCGGCTGTTTGGATCATTTTTTAGAAGAGGAATTACATAATCATTTATCTGGTCTTTCTTGTTCAGAAAGTTGAATATTCTCGGGCCATAGCTGAATTCATATATTGCCAAATCTTCCTTGTTGAAAATTATTGCGGACAGCTCATCACTTGTCGGATATACCCATTCGAATTTTTTCATTGCATCAATAATTTTATCATAATCTTTCTCCGGGTGTTCAATATTCACGACGAGGTTTAATACCTCTCTGCATTGCCTGCCATCTGAGTCTGTAAAATCAGTTCCATTTTCCAATATATAGGTTATAGCTCTTTTCCAAGCTTCAACACATGTCTTTTCATTAATGCTCATCTATTCACCAATTCATTTATGCGTCATATTATTTTAATTATATTTTATATGTTCGCAGTATTGCGTAGTATTAGATACATAATATTACATAAAGTTCGTTAATTTTACAGTGCCTCTTAATCCGCTGAAATCATAAGTAAAAAAAGGCAGTTTATACGCGTTCAGCAATATTCCTAACTCGTGTATTATGTCAATCAAAGCAAAGTCGCTTTTCCGAAATATCCTGAGCCTGTCTCCACCGTCGAAAATTTCAAACATTTTCTCTCTTGCATGAAGAAAATCTTTTATTTCTCCTGTATAATAATCTTCAGCCTTGTTTACTGTGGCTTTCTTATAATCCCTCTCGCCCATAAATTTTTGGTCAAAATTCCGAAACGCGCTGCTGAATGCTATCCTGAACCTTATGGGAATGCCGCAGCTTTTGAATATTGTCTCTTCGCTGTAACAGAAGCTATCGACGATTTCTTTTGTGCTTTTGATTAATTCAACTAAATTGTGATTCTCTGCAATATCCTTATGCCAATCATAGTTCCAGAATCGTATATAATTCCTGCTGAATTTATAGAAATTGGATGAGTTAGAATCATTCAGGTTATTTATATTTTTAAAATATTCATTGCTCTTGCGGCGTTGGATATTATTTGCAAGCAGCAATGTTTTTGCAGCGTCCAGTATTGCCTGCCTGAATTCTGTATCAGTCTTATAATTTTCAAAAAATTTATTTATATTAATCGCTATCTGCGATTGTGAGCAATTTATGCCTATGGTTTTGCCCCTGAATTTTTCAACGTACACTTTCCATTCTTGCTCGTCGAACGTATATATTCCTGAGCGTCCTTTAAAGTATGGCGCATCGCTTAAATCGTTGTTCTTGAAATTAATCTTTATCTTGGAGTCCGAAAATTTTTCAATGATATATTCTAATATTTTAGTGTGTTTCTGGATGTCTCTATTGTTGAGATTGAATATTATATTTATTTTTTTTGGATTTATTTTGGCATAATGCTCTATGAATGGGATTATATTATTGTTTACTTGGGCAATATTTATTATTAAAGAAACTGTCTTGTCAAAATTTTCTGCATCCTTGACTATCTTGTCGAAGAATTCTTTTACTGTCTTATCGCTAGTCGTATTCAGGATATTTTCGAAGTCATTTAGTGCTATAGCATCATTAATGTTAGTAAAACATTCTGAAATGTTGCTATATAAGGTGTTTGTGTCTTGATTTTTTTGGCATTCTAACAATATGCTATTAAACCTATTTATCCACGAATCTTCAGCATATATCTTCATCACGTTTTTGGATTCATACGGATCTATGTATTTGGCTGTTATAGACGGCTTATTTATGATTATCTTCTTGTAACCTTTCTCTATAATCATGTCGCCGTCAGTCATATGCAACGTAAAATATTTTTCACCTTTTTCCGCTATCCTTGAGACTTTTATTATATTACTCTCGATTAATTTGTTGATATAATATAATAATTTTCTGTGCAATTGGAATTTCTTGCGCTTTGCATCGTGGATGCTTGCATTGTCTGCGCTATTAAGTTTTGTTTCTATAAGTGCAAATTCCTGCGGGTATATTTCTTTAGCTAAGAATTCTGTACTCAGCTCTTTTGCAGAATTGTTCTTAAATACATTCAGTATTATTTCTTCCGTATCACGCATGAAGATATATTGCCATGTTCATTTTTAAATGTTGTTGATATATAGTCATTTAAATCACTCTTTCAGGAATCTATCCAAAAACATCTGTTTCAGGACAAGGGTATATTCGCAATGGAACTATTTACGCTTAAATATGGTTTTCCATAAGAAGACATTTGCTCTGCTTCAGAATTTTTCTGAAGCATTCAGCATTTTTGCATAAAAAAAGTATATATCTGAATAGCACTATAGGTATATAATCAGTTAAAATCAATTTCTGTATATATCAGGTGGAGGGATTATTATGGAACTTAGAACTCGCAAAGATATATTATTAATGACCTACTTTAGGAAAAATGCAAGAGAAAATTTGACACAGATAAGTCGAATGACTCGCATTCCAGTAAGTACAATTTTTGACAGACTCCGCGAATTTGAAAAAGGATTGATTCAAAAACATACGACATTAATAGATTTTAAGAGATTAGGATTTGATATACGTATAGACATATTGTTCAGGGTATCTAGAGAATATAGAGATGAATTCAGAAATTTTTTGATGGCAAATGAAAACGTGAATTCAGTATATAGGATAAATAACGGGTTTGATTATCTTGTCGAAGCCATATTTCGTGATATGTCGGATTTGCATCGGTTTACAGAATTATTAGAGAGATTCAAGATAGAAGCAAAACAGGAATTATTTATTTTGGAAGATCTGAAGAGAGAATCATTTTTGACAGAAGAGATACACGCTAAACTATTGATATAATCATAAAATATAATTAGCATAGGAGCATAGGCGGAAAATAAAATGACAATAACACAACCAAACGATTATACACTAAAAGACCTTAAGAAGTTTAAGAGATATTTGATTGAAGCAAAACGTAAGATAAAAGGAGATAATTCAAAAGATTCGGCGTCAACAGGCCTATACATGGATAATAAGCTCGATCCTATAGATCAATTGAATGCGTCTTTGGATAGGATATTTAATTCAATTACGACCACATACATCGATAAAGATAGGCAGTTAATACAATCAGACATACGTAAAGAATACTTGAATCTATTAAATGTTACAAAATCATATTCCAGTACAAGCGCTAATGCAAAGCTATTGAATGAAAAATTGGATATGATTATACCGCAAGAATATGGTATAAAAGAAAATAAAAGTATGTATAATACTATTAACGATTTGTTTTAATACTTATTGTCTTTGCAATGCTGAAGCAATCATGCTACCGACACTAATCAATGCTGCAGCTATCACCATATAGCTACCATTAATCTGTCCACTTTTCCACATTTCTGGCAGAATAAAGCTTGCACTTATCTTAACTATCCATAATGTAAACATAAAGTATAACATTCCTGTTATTATCAAGAAAAATGACGCTATTATCGTTAAAAACATTGCCTTCAAACCAAAACCCCAAGCCATATAAATCACCTTTTTGTTTTTATTATTTTAATTGTATCTGATTATCTTAACGTCTTAAGAATAAGTTTGCATTATCCTAAGTTTTATCTTATATTAAGATGCTCATAGAATAAGGTATTATTTTATAAATGTTATTCTCTTTGTCTTTAAGCTCTAATTTCTTATTTCTTCTTCCCGTGAAGCTTTATGCTCTTAATTTTTCCATCCTGTAATTCAATTAATGTATTGTTATTTTTTCCGAATCCTGCATTGAGAATTGTCGTGCGACCGAGCCTGCATGTCCCGTAATGTTCATGCATGTGTCCAGAGATGCATAGAAGTGGTTTATGTTTCAGTATCATATCTCGAGCAAGATTTGATCCATAATGAAATCCGTTCATTACACTTTCTTTATTCACTATCCTATCTAGTTTAGTGTTGAAGGGCACGTTATGCGAAAGAAATAGTAAAGGATTTTGACGACTTTTTGCTTTTCTAAATAATTTATTGTATTTGACCATTAATTTATTGTAATTATTAAAGTTCTTCTTATACTTGCTCTTAGAGATATTATCATAATGCCTATATTTTAATAATTCTGGACCATTGACTAATCCATAGCCTATGACCGCATACTTAGATTGCCCGTCCTTTATCATTACGCTTTTTTCGTGGCAATCATGGATATTTTTTAATTCTTTGATAAGATATTCTTTATAGTAATTCTTGTTCAAGTATTTCCACTCGTCCTCCTCACCATCATTGACGAAGTCCCAGTTACCAGGGATGAGGTATACGGGAACATTCAATGCATTCAAACTCATCAGAACTCTTCTACCTGCTAACAAAGATTTTTTTACAAGTTTTTTTGCTTTTGATTTACCTGTTATATCATACCATGATTGATAATTAATGGGATTTAATAGAAATTGCTTATATGATATCCTGAAATATTTCAGTATATATTTGCTTGCACACACGTCTCCAGTGCATATTATAGCATCAAATTTCTTAAAATGAATTTTCGGTATCTGACCATGCAAGTCTCCAAGTACAAGAATTTTCATTAAATTCCTCATCAGAACTCTCCTAATCCTTTCTGTACAAGTTTAGTCTTCTTCTCAGGAATCTTTAAATTCAATATCTCGCCCATCTTCAAGAAATCTTCAGCAAGTATGGTCCTTAAATTAGGATTATACAGCATTGCTGCTGGATGATACAATGGAATGACGTTAAATTCCATTCCATCGATTGCAAGAGCGTTGCTTTTGCCATGCAATTGTGTGATGCCTGCAATTTTTTTCATGTTAGGGATATTGAATGATGCCAAGACAAATTTGGTCGAATAATTTCCTAAAGTACATATTATCTTTGGCTTGATTATCTTTATCTGCTCAATCAAATATGGTGTATGCCTGTAGATTTCGTCTATTGCAGGATCACGATTTTCTGGAGGCCTGTATTTTAATATATTTGCGATATAAACATCTTCAAGAGTTAGGCCAATGCTTCTTAGCAATTTATCCAACTCTTTTCCTGCTGCGCCTACAAATGGAATCCCTAACTCGTCTTCTTTAGCGCCTGGCGCTTCACCGATGAACATTATACTTGCATCAGGATTTCCTTTTCCGAATACAAGATTCTTTGCAGCATCCTTTAGAGGACATTTTAATTCAGTAATAATCTTCTGCCTTATATTTTCCAGTTCTGTGACTTTGCTCATAATTAGGTGATAATTTAGAATTATTATTTAAATTTAATTAAATCATAGCGATATTGTTAACGTCTGCGCGAAGCCGAGCAACCAATTATATACTCGAAACCAGCATAGCTCGGAAACCACTAAATTCTACAATCGATGCAAAGCGCACGACGTTAGGTTTGCAATATCGCCTAAATCGCCTAAATCATCGATTCTTTTTGAATGGAAGTTCAATATATATTTGTGCATAGCAAGATTCACATTTGCACTGAACTATAGCTTGATGCCTTAAGCCCTCTTTTACTGGTTTCAAACTATATTCTCCGCAAATACACTTGTATGTCTCTTCTAGTCGCGGATTCGTTAAATAACGTTTATCTTCTCTAATTATATTATTAATCGTTTGTAAACCGCGTGGCTCTGACAACTCAGAATCGCGGGGCAAATTATTTGAGTTATAATCTATCATTACCGGTTTATGGGACGGGATAAGGCTTTCTATGTCATCTCTTATATCATGAAATTTTTGAGTATTATTTTTTCTGGTAAAAATCGTGACCCGTCCTGCAACGTCTATTGTTCTATAATCTTCGGTAGTCGTATTTTCGCTAGTCGTCGGGTTAGATTTCATGTATGACCTATTTTTTCTAGAGGTAAGTTATGAAAATAATGTAAGTATAAAAAAAATATAAAATAATTAGAAAAAGAAAAAAAGAATATTAAGAACTTTCGTTCTTATTTATTGTGTTGGCCAGACGAATACTGGTGGCCTGTTCTTGTCAACAACTGTTACGTACACATCCTGTGACACATTAAATACTCCATCAGATGCTGTTATAGTTACCTTGTATGTAGCGCTGCATCCTGGCGTATCACAGCCGTTTGGATAAGCATCACTATATGTTGTTGTATACGACGAATCCTTCATCCAACCACTGTATGTGATTGTTATTGGATCATTTTCCCTGTCGGCTACATCTGGAACGATTTTAACAGTATCGCCTTCCATAACAGTTATATTTGGTATTAGCTTCATTACTGGGGGAGTATTCAGCATTTTTACTGTCAATGTGAATGTCTCTTTGGTTGACAATCCTTGCGATGTTGCTACTACAGTTACAGGATATACTCCAGCGTCGCCTATTCTTGTCTTCCATACGCCATTGCTGTTGAAGGGTTCTGAATATGTTAATTTGACCAATTCGCCAACATCAGGCTCTGAAACATTAGGCGCCAACGTTACAATATCGCTCTCTGTAACAGTCATATCCTTTAGGTGCTCATTAAATACTGGAGCTCTTGGAACATTTTCTACATGTATAATTACTGTTTTTGTAGAGTTGCCAAAACCGTCTGATGCTCTAACCAATACTTGATGATCTCCTGCCGAATCAAAGTTTGTAGTGTATGTTGGGCTTGTCATCCATCCACTGTATTCTGTAGTTATCGGATCATTCTCTTTATCAAAGAATGTGCAATCCAAATTTACTGTCTCGCCTTCCTTTACAGTTACTTTATCAGGACAATCAATTACTGGAGGCTTGTTTCTCGGATTTATTATTACAAGTACATCTGCATTTGTAGTCGAGAATCCATCAGATGCAGTTACTCTTACAAGATATTTTCCTGCATCTCCATCTTTTGTCTGCCATAATCCTTGATCGTTGAATGGTTTTCCATATGTGTATTTCAATGGTAATCCGTCTGGATCCACTGCTTTTAATTTTAATGTGACTAAATCAGTTTCTTTAGCTGTTATCGTGTAGGATACATTCTGGTATTGATTTGTTGTTGTAGCTGCTGCTCCAGAATTTGCTGGTTGAGAAACATTTAATGTTGAAGATTGATTTTCTGAATTTATTATGGATCCTTCGAGCGTTACATTTGGTGGAGCTGTTGGTTTAACCTCACATCCAGTAAGAACGAATACCATCAATATTATTGACACAACAGTCATGATAGACAACATTTTTTTCATATCAAATCACCCTCACGATATATATTATATTATTATATTATTTATGTTTGACTTAATACTCAAGTAGTATTTAAAGTTTTCTATTAGCTAGTGAAAAATTCTTTTATTAAAGTGCTAATATGGTTTTGTTATGGGTAATAATTTTCTATACTAAATTAGTTATCAGATAGTGGTGTATTTTTGAAATTCCGAAATTTCCTGAATATATTACGAAAAATTCCTGGAGACAAAAATAAATTTAACGGGTCAAATGGAAATTATTCAAACGATTCGTACAATGGAATAAGAAATATTTGATTTATCCATATCCAAAAATTTGAATCATCCGAATAATCGGTCTAGAAAAGATCTTTTCTTTCCTAATTCCTTGTCGAATTCTTTTATCAATTCTTCCTGCTTTTTTGTCAATCTTTCAGGAATCTCCACTTTAACTTTTACCAATTGATCTCCAATTCCGGGATGATTCAGATGAGGTATTCCTTTGTTTTTCATTCGAAATGAAGTCTCTGATTGTGTTCCTTTAGGAATTTTCAGCATTGCTTTTCCTTCGAGCGTCGGAACTTCTACTTCGTCGCCAAGCATTGCTTGAGTTACACTAATTGGAATTTCGAGAAGCACATCATCATCTTCACGTTCAAAATATTTGTGCTTTTTGACTTCTATAAATACGTATAAGTCTCCAGTTGTACCGTTCTTTACAGCTTCGCCTTCTTCACGCAATCGCAACTGTGCACCACTATCGACGCCCGCAGGAATATTAATTTCAAGCGTCTTCTTTTTATGAATTACACCTCGTCCTTTACAAGTTGAACAAGTATTTTTTATTATCTCTCCATGGCCTTGGCATTTCTTGCATGTGACTCTTGATTCAAATATTCCAAACGGTGTCTGCTGTCTTACTCTTTTGACGCCTGACCCGTTGCAATCGTTGCATTTTTCATAATCCTCGCCGCCTTTTCCATTACAGTCAGGACATAGTTCTGGTTTTTCAACAGTAATAGATTTCTTGATTCCACTGGCAGCTTCTTCTAACGTTATTTCAGTATCATACCTTAAATCTCTTCCACGACTTTTTCTGTGACCAGAGCTACTTCCGCCAAATCCCCCGCCGAAGAACATTTCGAATACGTCGCCAAAATCCATATCCTCGAAATCTGATCCAGAATATTGTTGGCTGAAATCTTGATGATATTTTCTCTCGAAATCAGAACCGTATTGATCATACTGCTCTCTTTTTGCATCATCGCCTAGAACAGATGCAGCCTCATTTATCTCTTTGAATTTCTCAGTCGCATCAGCTTCCTTATTTATATCAGGATGGAATTGTTTTGCGAGCCTTTTATAAGCTGTCTTAATCTCTTCCTTGGATGCACTCTTTGGAATGCCTAAAATCTTGTAATAATCTTTGTCTGGCATATTACTTTTTTCCTCTTAAAACGTCATACAGTTCTTCAGAACTCAATTCTAATTTATTAAGTATTTCTTTTTCAAGCAATCTTGATTTAGCATGAGATTCATCTATTTCTGTTTTATGTTTTACATAATATTCAGGAAATCTATTTCTCCAATCGTTGAATCTTCCTTCTAATCCGAGTATTGCAGTATTGCTAATCTTATCAGCATAAGAGATTACTTTTTCTTCCCAACTCTTAAGTTCATGCATCACTCCTTCAACATCATGATTTTTTACAGCGATGCATATTCTTGGATCAAGTCCTTCTTCTACACATATTTTATATCCATATAAAGTGTGATTGATATTTTCTTTATTGTCCTTGCCAATATCGTGTATTAACGCGGCTGCAGCGACTACTCGCTTATCGATTTTGACGCCTTTGGATATAAGCATGTCAGAAATTTGCAATGATACTTTCTCAACTAATTCTGCATGTATTATAGGGATATTTACCTTATAGTATCCATGCTTTTGCAATAGTTTTAAACATTCTTCTCTCGACGGAATCATTTTACCGTAAATTATATTCTACTTAAAAAGTTTTGTTGAAAAAAATAAAAATAATATTACCTCGAAATTACGCGAAAAATAATATTCTATTTACAAACGATTCTATTTACAAACGATATTCTATTTACAAACATTAATGTATAAATAAAAAATTAATTAAAAAAAATAAAAAATGGTTGAGCCGCAATTATAGATGCTTGAGTATTATTCACTTCTTTGCTTTCTTCTTTGGTTTTTCGTGTTTCTCGTCAGGTTTCTCTGTGAATTCTGCATCTACGACATTATCATCTTTTGATTCCGTATCGTCTGCATCTTGGGGTTCTTCAGAAGCATTTTCTTGGCTTTGCGTTCCTTGGCCTTTCTTCTGCTGCTCTTCTGAGACCTTCTGGTACATTTCAACACTTAAGTCCTGTATCTTCTTGTTGACTTCCTCAAGCTTCTGTTTTATCTTGCCTGCATCCCTCTTGTCTTCCTGCAATAATCTCTTGAGTTCCTCAATTTCATTCTTTACATCATCAAGCTTGTTTTCAGATACTTTCCCTTTCATGTCTTCAAATAATTTTCCTGCTGTATAAACTAATGTATCGGCTTCATTTATCGTCTCTACTTCTTCTTTTCGCTTCTTGTCGTCTTCTGCATGTTCTTCAGCTTCCTTTTTCATTCGCTGAATTTCTGCATCATTCAATTTTTGAGTTGCAGTTATCTTTATGCTCTGCTCTTTTCCAGTCCCTAAATCTTTTGCAGCCACATGAACAATTCCATTTGCATCGATATCGAATGATACTTCAACTTGCGGTATGCCTCTTGGTGCTGGTGGAATTCCAATCAAATCGAACCTTCCAAGGCTTTTATTGTCCTGAGCCATCGGCCTTTCTCCCTGTAATACATGGATTGTTACTGCATTCTGATTATCTGCAGCAGTACTGAATATCTGGCTTTTCTTCGTCGGAATAGTTGCATTTCTCTCGATTAATTTTGTACATACCCCTCCAAGCGTCTCGATTCCAAGACTTAATGGTGTTACATCCAATAATAATACATCTTTAACTTCTCCAGAGAGTACTCCCGCCTGTATTGATGCACCAAGTGCAACACATTCCATTGGGTCGACTCCACGCTCGACTTTTTTGCCAGTTATATCCTCGACAAATTTCTGGACTATTGGCATTCTTGTTGGTCCTCCGACCATTATTATCTTTTCAATATCCTTGAATGATAATTTAGCGTCGCTAATTGCTTGCTCTACTGGATGCTTGCATCTCTTTATGATAGGTTCTATTATCTGATCCAATTTTGCTCTTGTTAACTTGTGTGTGAAATGTTTTGGACCATTTTGGTCTGCAGTCAAAAATGGCAAGTTCAATTCAGTGTCAATGACTGTACTTAATTCTATCTTTGCTTTTTCTGCAGCTTCACGCAATCTTTGCATTGCAACCTTGTCTTTACTGATGTCAATTCCTTCTGTCTTCTTGAATTCTTTAAGCAAATAATCGACGATTGCATTATCCATATCTGTTCCGCCAAGCTGTGTATCTCCTGATGTACTCTTGACTTCGAATACTCCTTCTTCAAATTCCATTATTGTAACATCAAGCGTTCCACCGCCTAAGTCGAATACCATGACTTTATGTGCATGTGATTTATCAAGTCCATACGATAATGCTGCTGCGGTTGGCTCGTTTATGATTCTTACAACTTCAAGTCCTGCAATGGTTCCTGCGTCTTTTGTTGCCTGTCTTTGATTGTCGTCGAAATATGCTGGTACTGTGATTACTGCTTTCTCAACTTTATCTCCTAAGAATGATTCTGCATCCTTCTTTATTTTTTGCAGGATGTATGCGGATATCTGTTGTGGAGTATATTCTTTGCCGTATATATGATACTTGAAGTCTGTACCCATCTTTCTTTTTGCAGCCATTATTGTTCCTTCCGGATTGCTTACTGCCTGTCTTCGAGCTGGTTCTCCGACTAATAATTCTCCTGTCTTTGTGAATGCTACAACACTTGGGAATGCTTTCCCGTACATTGTTGCACCCTCAGCACTCGGTATTATTCTCGGCTTTCCGCCCTCTAATACTGCTGCAGCTGAATTAGATGTTCCTAAATCAATTCCTATTATTTTACTCATGTCAATCCCCTCAAATTTTTTGCGAAAAAATTTAGTAAAAGCCCCTGACATTCACTTCGTTCAGTCAGCCTCTTACTTTTCGCAATGTTTTTTTATTCTATTTTTTTCTTTATTATTGGCGCCCAGCGAACCTTTGATTTGCTGTCAATTACAAATAACTCGGAAACCAATTTGTTTCTGGTTAGATGTGAGCGCGCCCGTTAAAGTATTATTCCTTTTTCTCATCTATATGTTTTGCAATCATGACTTTTGAATGCCTTCAATTTTTTGCGAAAAAATTGAGTAAAAGCGATGTCCTCACGAACTGCGTGAGTTCATCTCGAATATTATTCTTTTTTTTTCTCTTCTATATGCTTTGCAATCATGACTTTTGAATGCCTTATTATATTGTCGTTAAGGAAGTATCCTTTCTGGAATTCCTGCAATATTTTGTCTTCAGGATCACTACTTTCTTTGACCATCAATACTTCATGTTTGAATGGATCAAATTTCTGATTTTTCGTATCTATACTTCTTAATCCTTGGTCTTCGAGTATTGAATATAATTGCGAGTAGATTAATTCCAAACCTTTATGGAATTTTTCAATTTCAGGATTTTCATTATTCTCATTTTTTAATGCGAGTTCAAAACTGTCTAGGACTGGCAATAATTCTTTTATCAATCCTGCATTTGCATTCTTGATTGTATTATTGCATTCCTTATCTGCTCGCTTCTTGTAATTCTCGAATTCTGCTTGAAGGCGTTTTAATGTATTTGTCAAATCAGCAATCTCAGATTCTCTTGAATCCATAGTCGGTTCCATATTTACAGATTTTTCTTTAATCGCTTCATTTATCTCTTCAGTTTTTTCGTCTTGTTTTTTCATCTTAATGATAATCACCCATTATATTTTTGTTAGCGCCTTGCGAGCAATCGGTATACTTTTCGATTACAAATAGTTCGAAAACCAATTGATTCGACATTGATGTCATAAAAATCTGACGATTTTTAGGATACAAAAATTCAGTTTGAATTTTTTCACGAGCGCGCCAGTTTTGATTTGTCTTGAGTTCTGTGCTCATAGTTGACCTTAGGTCAACCATTACTGAGCTTAGGTAAACTGAACTTATTTATATATTTTGTGGATTATAGGGCTTTGTGTAATAACGGGCTGACTTTTTACACAGAACTGATTGTTTTTACACAGGTTTCAAAATCTATGTTTATATTGTTCTCAAATGCTTCTTGAATTAGTACGCATAGGTTGTGACATAAGAATTTAATTTTAATCTCATTTACGTTTCCATCCGTCCTTTATACATGCAATTTGCAGCAGCGTATAGTTCTGTTGCTAGTTTTTTTCGCCCCTTTTCTCCTCGATGCCAATCAGCATCAGCTTGTCTTAGAAAGTCATCGCCAAATTTATCCATAAGAATTATTATATCTTTTTCTGAAGCTTTACTTATGTCTTGGCCTAATTCATCATAAGTTCCGTTGAATCCTAAAATAATTCCGGAATGTCTTGAGCAATCCGTCTTATTTTTGCAATACTTATTCCAGGCAACATCTAAGTGCTCTTTTGTCTCGTATATATAATTAGATATGTCTCTTAGTTTGGAATTATTAGTTATGTATGCTTTATTTACAATGTTGTCAGCAATCTTTTTCAGGACTAAAGAAGTAACATCATAATGCATGTTTCCGGTATTTTTTACTAATTCATCAATTGTCCCATTATAATTTCTTATTGTTATCATAATCCTCTTTGAAACTCGGTTCGTATTATATTTTTTACTAAAAATGCCTTGTTATTTTCAGTATGCTCAACCTGAAGCTAGCAAAGTTAACAAAATAGTAAGGGTGCAATTTCATATGAACCTTAGCAATCTTTTTTATAGTAAGTATCTTTCTAAATCTTTTTAAAGGAACATTTTTTACTAAGGGTATGGATGAATATATATTCAGAAAACCAATGTTTGGAAAAGAAGTTGAAATTGCTATCTATGACATGGATGATATGCTTTCTGAAGAGGTTGCACAAAGGGCTTATGAAGAAGGATTGAGGCTTAGCAATATCTTCAATCTCTACGACGAGAAAAGCGAGCTGTCGCTATTGAACAAAAATAGAAAAATGAAAGTATCATGCGAATTCATTGAAGTCCTTATGATTGCAAAGGAATTTTACGAATTGACTGACGGCAGATATGATGTAAGCCTTGGAAAATTAATATTACAGAGAAAGAAAGGATTAAATGAGGATGCGCACTGCTCTTTCAAGGATATAATTGTGGACGGAAATTTCATAACCCTTAATAATGATGATGTAATCATAGACTTAGGAAGCATTGCAAAAGGATATATTGTTGATAAGATGGTTGAAGTCCTCGAGAATGAAGGAGTATTGGCGGGGCTTGTCGACGGTCGAGGAGATATAAGGATATTTGGAGACATCATTCAGAATATAGGCATTCAGCATCCAAGAGAAAAAAGCGAGATAGCCAAAATCACCGTCGGTGAATGTGCAATAGCTACTTCAGGCGATTACAATCAATATTATGGAAATTATGATAATTCGCATATCTTGAACAGCCTTAATTTTTCGTCAATCACTGTAGTTGCACCAACTTTGACAATTGCAGATGTTTTCGCTACAGCATTCTTTGTTTCAAATAATCTTGAACTTATAGAAAAATACAAGGATTTAAAAGTCATGACTGTGGATAAAAGTATGAACATTAAATATTACAATGGATTTGAGGAATTACTATGAGCAGAAGTTCGTTCTGGGGAATATTTATCATCGTCGTATTAAGTCTTTTGCCTGTATTCTTGCTGTTTCAATTCGGCCCTGCAGCAAACCTATCATCATATTCAGATCTGACGCAAAAGCTCGGACAGACAGCCGCCCTCGTCGGTGTAACACTCTTTGCATTATCATTCGTGCTTTCAACAAGGCTAAGATTTATCGAAGACTTGTTCGGAGGATTGGATAAAGTCTATATGATGCACGGAATAATTGGAAGCATCGCACTTGTCTTATTATTGTTTCACCCTATACTTTTAGTTTTAAAATTCATTCCAATAAATTTCAATCTTGCTGCAGCATACTTATTGCCTGGCACTTTCTGGTCTGTAAATTTCGGGATAATCGCGCTTCTTGGATTGGCAACGCTTGTCGGCATAACATTATATTCCAGGTGGAAATATCAGAATTGGAAATTTTCGCATGAATTTATGGGAGCATTATTCATGATTGCAGTACTTCATATATTTCTCGTTAGAACTGAAGCTGCAAGAGACTACATATTCCACGGATATTATATTTTCACGACACTCATAGCAATTATCGGCATCGGTTCATTCATATATTCTTTATTGATAAGAAAAAGGGCTGCAGATCACAAGACTTATCGTGTGAAAAATATAGAAGTCCTAGGCTCTGTCTATGGCATAACGTTCAGTCCCGAAAATGATGCGTTAAGATATAATTCCGGGCAATTTATCTTCCTAAGATTTTTTGCCAAAAAATTAAGCCATGAACCGCATCCATTCTCTATAGCTTCCAAATCCAATGATCCTGAATTAAAAGTATACATAAAAAGACTTGGCGATTTTACAGGCGAATTGAAGAATCTAAAAATAGGCGACAGGGCGATAATTGAAGGACCATACGGTAAATTCAATTATAAATATTCAAAATCAAATTATATAAATTCCAAATCTGATTCAAATCATACAAATTCAAAAACTGATTCGAATAGTCCAGACCAGATTTGGATTGCTGGCGGCATTGGAATAACACCATTCATAGGGATGGCGCAGGACCTGAAAAAAGATATGGATGAAAAAAACTTGAAAAGCAGGGTTACATTATATTATGCAGTCAATACTGAGGACGAATTATTGGAATTAGATCTTTTCAAGTCTATAGAAAAAGAGAATCATAATTTCCGAGTTATTCCGTGGATAAAGGACAAGAATGGATACTTAGACGTCAAAGCAATAAAAGAACATAGCAGCTCACTGAAGAACAAGGATTTTTATATTTGCGGCCCTCCAGGAATGAAGGGTGCATTAGCGACTGGGCTTGAAAATGCTGGTGTAAAATTGGATCAGATAATCATGGAGGATTTTAGTTTCAGATGAAACCTAAAATTTACGCCGGTATCGCATTGATGCTTGCATTGTTAGTTGCAGGAATGATACTGATACTAGGACTTGCAAGAGACGCACTGCTGCCTATATATTTATTAATATTTTTTTTAATATACTCTGCCATAGGAATATTTGTGATGCGCAAATCATTGGATGATAAAATATTTGCTGCATGCATCATTATGGTAATTATATCCATATCGGGAACATTCTATTTAACAAGCCTTAAATCATATCATCAAGTAATTAACCTATATGGAAATCCTGATAACTCTCCGGAAATAAGTTTAATGCAGGCAGAGAATACATATTATTCTGTATATGCTGACTATCTTAATCAGATTGTTTTGCAATATCAGAGCAACAATAAAATTCTTGAGAATCAATTAACACAGCTAAAACAGCTCAAGCTGGATCAAGCAATGCAGCAAGCTGTCCTGTCAACATCCTATAATAATTCGAATAATGTATCTTCACCACTGATTATAGTTCCAGAAACTTCTTATATTACTTATTCTTATCCTGATAACGGAGGAGTGAATGATGGCTAAGGTATTAAATGCAATAATAGTCGTAGTAATGATTGCTTTAATTGCAACTTTCATAGTGTCAGCCTTATCCTTGCAGAATAAAACAGACCAAATATTGTCCACATATTCAGCTAAGCGTGACGATCTGGCTGCAAGGCAGCAGCAAATCCAGGATATGATTGTTTCGCTTAATTCTACATTCCAGGCAGCAGTAAGCCAGCAGCAATCATTGTCCACAGAAATACAGAATATGGGAGTTCAAGTCAATACTACATTAATCACACCGTCGATGAATGTTCCGATTGCGCCGACTGCATCAGTTGTTAATTCACAACCATCAGCGCCTGTAGTTTCAACTCCAGTAGCGCAGGCTCCTGCAGCTCCAGTTGTAGTATCACAGCCAGTACGTAGAGTTTCTAGAGCATCTTAAAGCCTAAAATATTATTTTTAATATTTTCTTATTATTAAAAATTTTGATAGAAATTTCGATAGCTCGAAAACCAGTTAATTAAATATTAATGTGAGCGCGCAACGTCAGACCAGCGAGCAAATCATGGCGAAGAATTGAACATTCTCCAAAGAGGATTATCTTTATGAGTCTCATATCTGTCTAACTTTTTCTCGTATGACGATATATCCTTGCAAAGTTGCTGTACCATTGCATAATTTATCTTGGCTGCATGGTTTATAGACTGCAGAGGTGTATTGAATTTGTCCCAGTTTACAATATGATATGGATCATTAAGATATAAATTTGGTCCGCCATTAAATCCTGTGGATAGATAATCTCTCTTCTCCGCAATTGTCAATGAATTCCAATCTGGATGATATTTTGAGAATTGGTCCTCCATCCATTTATAGTATCTTATTCCCGCGCGAATATTTTTTACTGGATCCTTGGCATTTGGAATAAATGGTCCTTCACCAAATTCTTTCCATCCAGCTTCCATCCACTGCATAAATCCTGTCGCTCCAAGAGGATTTACAACATCTGAAATATAATTTGATTCCTTGCCGATGCTTACAAGAACATAATTCTTAGAAACGACTTTAGTAAAATTATCCATTGAATCAAGTATTGACTTAGCTAATATTTCTTCGTTTACTGGTTTATAATTTGGCGAGGCTTTCACAAGAGAATCCAACTTACGATTTACAATCGAGTCCATACTTGCACCATTATAGATGAAAAGAGAAACTTCCAAAGGTTTTCTTGCTTCGATTATTAATGAATCAAGAGTATTCTCATCTTTTTTTCTTGCAGCGATTGTGTCTACATTATCGTCCAAAAAATCATGGTAATATGCAAGAGACTCTGAAGAGTTATCTCTTAATGGACTAACTGCTGGCGCCTGTTTTTCAAAATATGCATCATATGCATCTTTTGTGATATCATAATATTGTTTGGATGTCAATGATATTGCTGCCGCAAGTATTGTCGCCGCTACTGCACCTATCCTCTTTGTCCTATTACCTTTCATCTTTTTTGTATCCCTCCAAATAGCATCATATTTGTATGATAATTATAATAATCTAATAATCGTATAATCTGATTATATTATTTTAACGTTTAATAACGTTCCATATATTGTATATCAACAATCAGTATAACCCTGATTAACAATCAAATTATATGATATCCATTTTCTGGATTTCCGAGCATAGCATCATTTGTATTCTGAGATGATCGAATATATCTTCGAGTAGCGCTTTAAACATATGATGAATCCGCTTAGATAATAATAGACATCATTTATGATTTATAAACCTTATGAAAGTTTGGTGGATAATAAAAAATATGATAACGCGAATTACAATATGCGATTTACAGTGCGTTCAAATAAAATGCCTGTAACAAATACGGGTAAATAATAGTGAATATTAATCCACAAATGTTATAAACAAAAATTCTATCCTAAAAATAAGGTGATATATAATGGAATTTAAAGATATAGTAACAAAAAGATATGCCACAAAGAAGTTCGACGGCAAAAAGATAGAACAAAAAAAAGTAGATGAATTGTTAGAAATTATAAGACATAGCGCTTCATCGATGAACCTTCAACCATGGAAGATAAAAGTCATAAGCGATCCAAAAGTGTTAGAGAAACTCGCTCCTGCAGCATATAATCAGGCCCAGATAACAACAGGCTCACATCTATTAGTATTCTGTGCAGATATCGATTTGAAGAGCAGAAGAAATATTATGGAAAAAACCTTGATAAAAAACGGCGGGACAAAGGAAAATCTTAAACCCTACATGGATATGATAGACGGTTCAGTAAATAATATGAGTCCTGACCAGAAATTATCGTGGGCGCAAAGACAGACATTCCTTGCAATAGGCAATGCTATCAATGGAGCAAAGGCATTAGGATTTGATTCATGCCCGATGGAAGGATTTAATTCTCAAGAATTTTCAAAAATCTTGAAGATTCCAGAGAACTTGGTACCGACGGCATTAGTAACGATAGGATACGCATCCGATAATCCTCGACCAAAGTTCAGATTACCAAAAGAAGACGTGTTCTTCTAAGGAGTAATATTAATTTTTTTATTATTTTAATTTATTTAAATTCTATTTTTTTAGATTAATAATATATGCAATTAAATTATCTAGATTAGACTGGAACTTATCGTCAGAATCTGCTGTATCATATAATTCTCTGACCATGATTCCTAATCCTTCGACAGAATTAAATCTCGAGTCCAGTTTTTCATCATATAACTCTGTCCACTGCACAAATTTCTTGTATTGCGAAGAAAGTGTCTTCATTGCCTGCTCTTCTTGTCCTATAGGCAATGTAAACAAGGATGCGCCGCCAAATACTTGACCTTCATATTTGTATCCTAAAATTTTTCCAAATTGTTCTTCAAAATCTCCATGAAGTGCATCTTCATCGCGAAACTTCACTACAATCTTTCCTGGAATATAATTGGGCGTATAAGTCATGACTATAGAATAGTAATTTAATTTATTAATTTATCTATGTCAATAGATAAGATTGCACTCAATCCATTGCATTCGAATTGCCAAATATATATATATATATACTTAAATTGCCTTAAGGTCAATAACTTTAGTCAATAGATTTATAATACCAGATATGTTCCTGAATGTATGATTAAATACAATATAGTTGAGAGTATAAATTATTTTGGAGTATAATAAAATGACGTTGATAACAATCAAGGGACATGAAGTAAATACTATTGTAGTCAAGGATACATTCAATAGGCGCGCGCTTCAGTTCAGGAATAATATTATTGAACTTCTAGGAAAGATTTCTGTAATCGAAGATGATATTGAAATACCTATGGAAAATGTCGCATTGAAAAAAGCACCTGCATCAGTATCATGGTATTTTGACGGGCATCATATGCATTACAGTTATAATGCATGCAGAAAATTTGTAGAAAATCTTTATGTAGTACAAAAAGTGATTGAACTCGAGATTACAGCTTTGATTGACGGTGAAAAGACAGTGGAAGATTTTACAGCAGAATTCCGTGAAGAGACAGATATCGTTGAAAGACGAAAAGATGCACGAGAAGTTCTAGGATTAGAACATGACGTGATTGATATGGAAGTAATAGACAAAGCATACAAAAATCTTGCAAAAGAGCATCATCCGGACAAAGAAGGCGGTGATGTGATTAAATTCAAAGAGATAAATCATGCACACAAAGTCTTGAAGAGAGAATTGACGTAAGGTTCTAAAAAGTTATGAACGGGCCATGGGAGATTTGAACTCCCGACCAATAGATTAAGAGTCTACTGCGCTGCCAGGCTGCGCTAATGGCCCAAATTTTTTCCTAAAAAAATTTAGTAAAAAAGGTCGTAACCGACAACTAAAGGAATTAAGAGGGCGTTTTTAAAGGTTGTTGTTTTCCGATGACAAAATTTATAATGATATACTAATTGATATAACTATGGCAGGCGCATTATTAGGACTTATAATCTTGTTCATTCTTCTTGCAGTTGCAATATTTGTTCTGGCAGTAATATTCTGGATATTTATGCTTGTAGATTCAATACAACATAAGTATAAGGACAGCGACGACAAGGTTGTATGGGTTCTTGTAATAATATTTACAGGAATCATAGGAGCTCTGATATATTATTTTGTCGTCAAGAGAAAATAATCACGACTTGATAAAATTTCTAAGAGTCATCAGATATTTCTGACTTTCAGCACGTGGCATTCTATGTATCCTTCCAGGATGGTAGCTTACCATTAATGGAATGTTCTCATATAATTGCTCTGTCAAAACGAGTGAGTCCAAATCCTTATCAATAGCCACATCCGGAAGCATATACTCTAAAGTTTTATATCCGAATGCGATTATTTTTCTTGGTGCTGCAGCAATCACTTGATTTTTCAAAACATCAACACATGACCTGTATTCAAGATCTTTAGGCAATATATCTTTTGACGACATATTCTCTGATAATAAACATTTGAAGACATTTGTTATGTATACATCTTCCATAGTCATATTACAATAGCCTTTTAACAACCAGTTTATGGCTCGTCCGGTATCTGATTTTATTAACGCATTCCAATATAGCATATCAAGATGTTGCTCTTCATAATTAAATTGTATTGGAGCATCAGGAAGAGATTTGACTGCTCTAGAATCTGAACGATGGAGAACAAACATTATCCTAGAGTTTTCGTAGTTATCACCTATCACTCCGAAGTTCGGATTATATACGCTATACGAACACGGACCTTTACAGAGAACATCACTATTATTGACACTGTGCATTTTTATTCCCCAACAATAAATTATATTTTGTTAAAATATTTCATTAATATCTTTTCAGCAGTATCCAAATCTTTGCCGAACGTAAATACTCCTTCTTTATGTCCTTCCGTAACGATTATGCCTTTCTTTCCGGCTTGTTCATCGTTAAATAATCGTGTCATTTCTCTGGCTATCTCTGGCGTACCATATGTTGCGTCAGGAGATGTGGTCGGAACCTTATTCAACAGATAGTCCCATAATTTCTGATTATGGATGTGAATCACTGCATTTATATTTTTATCAATAGAATATATTGCTGCATGCGTCATTGATTCTGAGGAAGCTTGCCTTAATCCGACACATTTCAGATAATTATTGTCGATATCAAAACCCACAACTTTAGAATAAAAGTCTGGAGTCAATATTGCATGATCTCCTGTAGCGGAACCAGTTATGATGAATTCATTGTCGAATGTTCTGACACTGATATTTCCATATCCTACACCACCAGGATATGCGCCGATTAACTTTAATGAAAATAATCTATTTCTACAAGAATTCAGTGATATTATATCCTCAGCCGACAATACTGTATGTTTTTCCCAATCACAATGAAATTTTATATATCCGTCGGATGCTGGTTTATCATTAGTCATTCTTATGCTCTGGATATAATCTTAATATATCCTTCTCATTTGCCTGGCATATCCCTCTTTCAGAAATTAATCCTGTGATCAATCTTGCAGGAGTCACATCAAAACCGTAATTTAGACATTCTACTCCGACAGGTGTTATCAAGACTTTCTGGATTGTTCCGTCCGCAGCTTTTCCAGAAACATATTTTACTTCTTCAGAACCACGTTCCTCAATAGGAATTTCCTTGACTCCATCTCTTAATTTCCAATCGAATGTAGATGATGGTAATGCTACGTAGAATGGAATATTATTGTCTTTTGCCGCCAATGCTTTAAGATATGTTCCTATCTTATTTGCAACGTCTCCGGTCCGCGTAGTCCTATCAGTACCGACTATAACCATGTCAATCTTATAATGTTGCATCATGTGACCGCCAGCATTATCTGGGATTATCGTCACAGGGACTCCATGTCCTTGCAATTCCCATGCTGTAAGTTTTGCTCCTTGATTCCACGGTCTTGTCTCATCAGCATATACATGTACTTTTATATCTTTATCGAATGCAGCATATATTGGTGCTGTTGCAGAACCATAGTCGACAAATGCGAGCCATCCAGCGTTGCAATGAGTCAATATATTTACAACATTGCCTTTCTTTTTTTTACTTATGTCCTCGATTATCTTCAATCCATGTTGTCCTAGACGTCTGCAATACTCTACATCTTCGTCAGCGATAGTCTTTGCTGTTTCAAATGCTATATTTATCTTGTCTGATATAGAGCTGCCTTGGGATATTGCATCAATTTGTCTGTCGACTGCCCATGCTAAATTCACAGCAGTAGGTCTTGTCGCCTTTAATTTCTTGCCCGAATCTAGAAGATATTTATCAAAACTATTTTTAGGTGCTGCGAGAGCTGCGGCATACATCCCAAATCCTGCAGTCGCACCGATAAGTCCTGCGCCTCTTATGTGCATTTCAGAGATAGCTTTTGCATAATCGTCTACAGTCCGCAAGTTCTCTATGACAAATTTATGTGGTAAAGCTCTTTGGTCAATGACGTTTATTACGTGATTGTCCTTTTCATTCACCCAGATGGTCCTGTAATGTTTGCCATCAACTTTCATCGAAATCCCCCGAATAATAAACACGCCGACGCCCAGATTCTCCTGAGCCTTTTTAACAAAAAGCCTCGGGAAAAAAAGGTCGCAACAGCGACAAAAACAAAAATTCACGCCGCGGCCCAGATTTGAACTGGGATACCTTACGGAATTAGCTCTCAAGGCTAACGCAGTACCAGATTGTGCCACCGCGGCAAATTTAATAAAACTAGAGAACTTTCGCCCTTATTTAAAGTTAACTGATACGATTTGAATCTATCTTTTTGTATATAGTCTCTGACAACTCTATCAAAGCACCATACATCCAATATTAATTTTTGAAGATCATTAATCAACTGTTTACTAGCTGAATGAAATATAATATCGCCCCTAGTTCTAATTCCACCATCAGTTATCAATAATCCTAAAAAGAAATGTTGCTTCAGCGCATTGTTTCCGAGCCTTATGAACGAAGGTATTCTAACGCTCAACGCTTTCTTGCCATTTGCAATCTCTAATTCTACATTAATAAATTTATATAATTCTACCGAATATAAACGAAATTCCCAAAGAATTTTTTTGTTTGCACGTTTTCGTCCAGTGATTGTACCTTTTTTGTCAAATACTTTGAAAAATAATGAATCAAATAACTCTACATATTTTTTATTTATATTGAAGAATCTTATTGGATAAATTCTATAACCATCACCATTGTGAGAAATAGACAAACAGCCATCTCCTGCAAACATACCTAAGAGTAAAGCCAATTCTTTCGAATTTTTTAATTTTTTAATATCGAAATTCATAAAATCACCACAAAATCTTGCGATTTTATGAATGAGATAACAAAAATTCCAGATTGTGCCACGTCGGCAATATATAACACGATAGAAAGAGATTAAAGACGATTTATAAAGTTTGAGGAAAGAATGAAAAAATATTATTAGATTATTTTTCAACGTTCATTGCAGCATCGAATTCTTTCCATCTTGACGGAATCTCGAATAAAATATCTTCACCATATTTTTCAAGGCATTTTTGAATTAAGTCTACATGTTTACGATATGACATATGAGATCCAGGTTTTTTAGTATACAAATCTTCAAAATAATAATGAGCACAATATTCTGCAAATCCTTCTATCCAAGGCTTGGCTTTCTTAAGATTTCCATGAAAATCAGCAATCATACTACCGGATAAGTTGGCCCATATATGATGTGATAATTCATGTACAACCGAATCATCACTCCTAGATAATTCTTCTTTTATATTGGCTTGAACATATCTCATTGGCCAAGATAAATTTAGATAAACCGCTGCAGGCGTGGGATCATATGAGAATAGAAATGGCATGCAAGCTAAAATAGGATCTGAAATTATTTTTGCAGTATAGAACGAAGTTGCAAACATAAAAATGCTTAATTTATCATTATTTTTTGAAGGATTACTTATTATAAATTTATTCAGATCTCGAAAATATAGAGCATCACTTCGTTCTGAAAAATTCTTGACTGCAACAGGAGTCAACTTAAAACCAATCTTCTCTTCTATTTTTGGTTTATACAAATCTACTTTATCTGATATTATTGATATCAGATCTTTCTTCTTTTTCTGAGAAATAATAGGAGGAAAAGAATACTTCATACTATCTCCAAATCCATCCCAAAAATTTTCCTTAACCATATATATGGAATATAAATATTATTTAAAAATATTACCATTATGGAATTATAACTAAAAATAAATAATCTCGAACTGAAGAGAACACCAATAAAATTCCGTGTCGCTTGGCCGACACAGATGTGGATTTCTCCACGACTTACTGTGGGAAGCGAGATTTTCCTGCACTTTTTTGCTCACGCAAAAACCTGCGCTAAAAAAAAGGTCGCCCCACGACTTACTGTGGGAAGCGAGATTTGAACTCGCGACTTCGAGCTTATGAGACTCGCACTCTAACCAAGCTGAGTTACACCCACGTGTGTAATAGAGTATTTGATGAGAACAAAGAATGGTTTATAAATGTTATTTCTATGATTCAGAATAAAAAAAGAATCACTTTCCACGAATCTGTTTTGCGAGTTTCTGCAATTCTTGTGGATCAGCTTTAGGCCCAAGAACAGTCATTACATATCCAGGATATGTTTCAAAGAATCTTTCATCTTTCGCCCATATCTCTTTAAACTTTTTATCAACACCATGCAACGGATATAATTTAATGTGGACGTGATTTACACCCATTCCTTCCATGACCATCGCTGTCCTATTCAATTTCAATTTCTTATCAAGCAACTTAGCGACGGTTTTAGAAGCCAGCATCAATTCAGAATAATATTTATCAGGCATGTCGAATGCATATGAATCAAAATGATCTTTTGGAATAATGAGAGTCATGCCTTTTGTATTCGGAAACACATCAAGTATCGCTATATGTTTCTTATCTTCCCAAACTTTTGCACATGGAATTTCTCCCTTGACAATCTTGCAGAAAATGCAATCATTCTTTTGCATTATACCCACCTCACAATATTGAAACCATTAAAAAAATTAATTCAAATATTTTTTCAATTCATCCAATGTCACAATCTTAGGATCATATTCTCGCTTGTTATGCCTGTCGACTAATACTCCTCTTATACCTACAATCTTTGCACTGTCAATGTCGGATTCCAAGCTATCACCAACCATCAATACCTCTTCTGCATCCAAATGGAATTCTGATAGTATATCATCAAAGAATCCTTTCTCATTTTTTAATATGCCCGTGTCGCAGGACAATACAATCATATCAAAGAAATCCTTTAATTTGAACCTGTCAATCATATCCTTGCTTAAGCAATCCATGTTTGCTACAAGTATCAATTTATATTCTTTTTTTAATTCTGTCAATACAGGAACTGTATCAGGATATAGTTGCGTCAATAATTTATTCTTGTTCCATAATCCGACCATCTTCTCAATCAAGTAATCTCTTGACTGCAAATGAAATTCTTCGCAAACATTACTGAATGCATCCTTTAAAGAATCGAAACTTCCTATCATAAGAATCTTCTCGAATCTCATCACAAAATCGCTGAACGGTGCATCAATCCGTAGAATATTCTTGACCTGCCGTAATGGACTAGGATATACTCCATTCTCGACTAATGTCCCCTGTAAATCAAATATTATTGCTTTAATCATTCACAAACCCCCTGAATATAAAAGAAGGATACTATCATGTTTTTAAAGGTTGTTTTTCTGTCTTGAACAACAGCCATCCGTTCTTCGCCTTCTCGAATTTAAGAATAGTGTATCGTCCATTCAATTTCTTTCCATGAAGAACAAACACAAACTTATTGTCGTTCTCTGATTCCATCTCGTATATTCCTGAATCCCATATCTTGACAGTTCCTTTACCATATCCTCCATCTATTAATCCTTCAAATTTTGCATACGATAAATCATGATCGTCAACAAGAATCGCAAGCCTCTTGATTCCTTCGACGAGTGGTGGCTCTTTCGGAACTGCCCATGATTTAAGGACGCCATTCATCTCTAATCGAAAATCCCAGTGCAAATTAGTAGCGTGATGTTTTTGGACGACGAAGATAAGTTTCTTATTTGTCATTTTATTTTATTATCTATAAATTAAATGAAATATTATATGAAATAATACACTATCGCTATTATCAAGTACAATGATATCAGTTGCGCTCCCTCGAGCCAGTTGCATTTGCCGTCAGCCGATAAATAGTTTATAATCATGACTGCAAATAACATCGTTATGACTTCAAAAGCTGTAAACACCAATGAAAATCCGAAATTGAATATGCTGCTTATCACTACAAGTATCGGGACGACAAATAATGCTATCTGAATTGCACTGCTCGAACCTATCTCTATCGATATGTCGAGCTTATTTTCTCTTGCAAAATGCACTGCTGCAAGTTTCTCAGCAATATTTGTTATTATCGCTATAACGACAATACCTATAAATGTCTGTGTCATGCCGATGCTTACTGCAGCATGCTCTACGCTGTTGACCAAAGCTTCTGACACAAATGCTACAACAAGAACCGTTCCAACCAATAATAATATTGCATTTTTGCGACTAAGAAGCGGTTTATCGAGTGAAGATTTTATTTCATCACTTGCATCAAACAGTTGCTTATGCGTGTATAATGCGAAGAATAATCCTGCCAAATAAATTGTAGCCATTACACCCGCAAGTACATCGCTTAATACTTGAACTTGATGCTGCGACGGTTGCGAGGTCAATGAATAGAATGTAGGAATAGCCAAGGCAGCGACAGCAATTATAAGCATTGTAGACGATACACCTGCACTCATCTTATTGAATCTTTGCTCCTTATATTTCAATCCACCAAAGAATAAGCTTAAACCAATGAGCAGAAGCAAGTTTCCGATAATGCTTCCTATGATAGATGCACGCACTATCTCGACAAGACCTTGGCTTAAGGCGAGTATTGCAATTATCAATTCAATTGCATTGCCAAAGGTTGCATTCAATAATCCACCGATTGTCGGGCTGGATCTTAAGACGATATCTTTTGTTGCAAATCCGAGTATTGCTGCCAGTGGAATGATAGCAAGAATAGCTGTAATGAAAGTCAAAGTATCATTGTGCGTAAAATATCCGAAATATACACTGATAGGAACAAATGCGAGCATCCAATAGAAAATCTTATTCAAGCCTTCGTTCATAATTCCACCAGAATGCTAGTACAGAACGCAAGTTTATATACTTTGTCGTGTAGTGATAAAATATTCAAAAATCCTCAATAAGAAAAATAAAATGGACAAGCCGGGAATCGGACCCGGGGTCTTTCCGTTACAAACGCACCCTTTTGAAAAAAGGCTGCACCGAAAAAAGGTCGTTTCACGACAAAACTAAATGGACAAGCCGGGAATCGGACCCGGGGTCTTTCCGTTGCGAACGGAACGTATTACCATTCTACTACTTGCCCATATAAGTTGGGTGACGCGACAACTTTATAAACTATTTTCTTTTCTTGAAATTCTCAGATATAATATTATGGGTGTGGTCATGAATACTAGCGAATTACAATTGGTAGCACGAAAGCATGCTCTAGCTAATGCAGTAAAATTTAACGGCAAGGCAAACGCAGGTTCTGTAATAGCGAAAATAATCGCTGAATTGCCTGAAGCAAAGTCAGAGATGAAAATCGTCGGGAAAGAAGTCAATGAAATAATAAAACACATCAATGAACTTCCGCTTGACGTACAGATGCACGAACTAGAAGAAAAATTCCCCGAGATGCTCGAGGAGAAAAAGAAAGTTGAACGTGATGAATTAAAAGAATTCAAACATGTAGGATCTAATGGAGTAACAATGCGTTTTGCTCCATCGCCAAGTGGACCGATGCATATAGGCCACGCAATAACTGGCGGACTTACCGCATTATACGTCAAAAAATATGGTGGCAAATTCATATTAAGAATAGAAGATACAAACAGCGACAATATAGATATTGAAGCATATGATATGCTTCCAGAAGACGCTGAATGGATTTTCGGAAACGTTACAGAAGTATGGATACAATCTGATAGAATGGAAGTATATTACTCGTACGCAAAGAAATTCTTAGAATCAGGAACGGGATATATTTGTACATGCAGTTCTGAATCATTCAAAAAATGCGTCGATACAATGGAAGATTGCCCATGTAGAAATCTGAATATAGAAGAGCAGATGCATCGATGGAAACAGATGTTCGATAAACATCACGGATATAAAGAAGGTGAAGCAGTATTACGATTCAAGTCAGACATGAAACATAATAATCCTGCGATGAGAGATTTCCCGCTGGCAAGGATCAACGACAGTGAACATCCAAGACAAGGATTAAAATATAGAGTCTGGCCATTAATGAATTTATCAGTATTTTCTGACGATGTAGAAGCCCATATGACGCACATAATCAGAGCTAAAGATCATGAAACAAATGCTAAGAGACAAGAATTGATGTGTCATGCATTGAATATCAAAAATATTCCAGAAACATATTTTTTAGGAAGATATAATTTTGAAGGATTAGAACTTTCATGCAGCAAAACCAAAGCACGAATCAAAGCGGGAGAATTTTCAGACTGGGAAGATATAAGACTGCCCTTCCTTAGAGCATTAAAACGTCGAGGATATCAACCAGAAGCATTTTTAAAATATACCAGGCTTACAGGACTATCGCCTGTTGATAAAACAATTCAGTCTGAAGAATTTTTTAAGATAATAAATTCATTCAATAAAGAAATCATAGACAAAACATCTAAAAGATTCTTTATGATGCATGATTATACGAAGATATTCATAGAGAATGCACCATATCAGAAGATAAAACTTAAGGCGCATCCAGATAATGAGGCATTAGGATATAGAGAATTAGAAGTAGAAAAAGAATTCTTGGTATCAAACAAGGACTTAAATGAATTCAAAGACGGAACATTGTATAGGTTTATGGACTGTTTGAATTTCAGAAAACAAGACAATTTATTTGTATTCGATAGCCTAGATTATGAGACATTCAAGACGAACGGTCACAAGATAATGCATTGGCTCCCAGCTTACGGAAATGTAGATATTGAGATATTGATGGATGACGCGTCGACGATAACTGGAGTTGCAGAACATAATATTAAGCAATTGAAAGTCGGAGAGATAATACAATTCGAAAGATTCGGATTCTGTCGACTAGATTCAATACATAAAGAACACGGAAAAGAAATCTACAAGTTCTGGTTTACACATAAATAAAGATTTGGCAGACGAGAATATTTCAAAATGAATCCAAACCGAACTTAAACGAAACAATCTTGCCAAATAATTAAATTTATATAGAACAATCAGCTGAATAATCAAAAGGTGATAACATGAATGAATGGGTTATAGTTAAAACAAAAATCAGGGAAATGGTTGGAACATATAGTGTATCAGCAGACTTCAGCGAAGAATTAAATAAGAAAGTCAAGCAAATGATACAGGACGCTGTCAAGAGGGCAGAAGCCAATGGAAGAAGGACAGTCATGGGTCGAGACATATAATTTTTTTATTTGTAAATCTAAAGATAACCGCGGGACTTTAGCGAAGCTAAATGTCGCGCACTTTTACTGGATTTTTTTGTAAAAAATTCACAGTCATGGGTCGAGACATATAATTTTTTTATTTAAATTTTTTAGAATTAAAACCGGATTCTACGTACGTTAATAATTAATTATTCTTATACATAACTTTTCTGCTCTAGCATCGCTTTCAGGCGAGTCACAGTATGTTCCAACACCGGTATTTTTGGATTATGCGTATCTACACTCTTGATTTTTTTCAACAATTGCTCTGCAACTTCCAATTCGATTTTTATTTCAGCTATTATTGGATCACTAATTATCTTGTCCACGGTTTCATCAATTTTTTCCTTGGGAGATGATCTTAATAATCCTGCATGCACCTTATTAATCCGCTCAGAATGTGATGGTTCCTCTATTGAAGTCTTATCTATCGTCTTGTCAAATATAGTAGAATCATCGGCACCTTTGGAATAATAATTGCTCCAAGAATCAAATTTTATATTCTTAAAAGAATTATTTAGCGATTTATCTTTCTGTGCAGAAATTACTAATCTTAAAAAAACGTCTTTTCTTAAATCCAACATTTTAACCGTTTATCTTGATTTTACATTATGCCCAAGAATTTTTTCTTTGGAACACTAGGCTTAGGACTTTCTAATGGAGGGATATCATCCATCGGAGGGAAATCATCTCCTAAAGACATCGATGGAGAATTCATTGAATTCATGGATGGATTAAACGACATAGGCTGTTGATTCATTGATTGTTGGTTCATCTGATTCATATTCGATGGAGTTATGTTCGAAGAGTTCATATATGATGGCACAGGTATCGGCAATGGATTTCTTGGATCATTCATCAACCCAGAATTCTGCTGCGACATTGGCGGCATGTTGTTGAAAGATGGCGATTGGGAATATGCTGGAGGATAATTAGGAGCAATTGGTGGCGAATAATTTTGCTGCGATGCCTGCGGTGAAGAATAATTCTGAGCCGATGGCTGATACACCGGAGCATTTGATGAATACGCCTGAGAAGATGGATTCAAAGCCTGCTGCAAAGATGGTTGAGACGAATAATCAGACGTCGTCGGAAGAGGATTCCTCGAACCTGAACTACTTGAAGCGTTGCCGCCCATATTCTCATTCATAGATATCAATACCTTAGCAATCGTTTCGCTCTGCTCGAGCAATTGATTAAGTTTTTCTGTTGGTTTCGATTCCTGATATTCATCAATGATATCTTTCTGCGCATCATTAAGTATCGTCACAAACCTATTGATTGATATAGTCAACCTATCCATTGATTCTATAAGCATACGTGCTTTGTCTCCCTCGACCATAGAATTCCTTTTCAACGATGAAACCTCGTGCCTTAAATCGTCAAGCTCACGACTAGGCGTAAGTTCATAATCATCAGAATCTGAATTGTCCATTCTGCACCCCTTTTGAAAATATATTAGGTTATTTATTTATATAGTTTTCCTTTTATGGTAATATAATGTCGACTATTAACAATAAAAACAACAAGAAAAATAACAAGAAAAATTTATAAACCTGTATCGAATATCAAAAATATGATAGACATCAAATTAATACGCGAGAATCCAGGTTTAGTAAAAGACAATATCAGGAAAAAGTCACAGGATGCAAAGATAAAATTAGTTGATGAAATTCTAGAATACGACAAAGAGATAAAGAATGTCAGAAGCGAAGCCGAGAATCTTCGACACAGACGCAATGTATTAAGTGAAGAGATAAACAAGCACAAAAAAGAAGGCAAAGACATCAAGCATCTTCTTCAGGAAGTAAAGGATATTCCTGAAAAAATAAAAAAGATTGAGGATACACTTACAATCATAGAAGAGAAGATACAGAAAAATATGACGCAGATACCGAATATGATTTCTGACAAGGTTCCGCTAGGAAAAAATGACCAGGACAACGTAGAAATAAGACGAGGTGGATTTATAAGAACGTTTGATTTTCCGGTAAAAAATCATATCGAGATAGCAGAAAAATTAGGAATTGCTAACTGGGATGCATCGGCAAGAGTTGCTGGAAATGGATTCTATTACCTGAAAGGAGATCTTGCAGTAATGAATCAGGCATTGATAAGATTTGCAATAGATTTCATGCTGAAAAAGAATTATGAATATGTCGAACCTCCATTGATGCTCAATGAAAAAGCAATATTTGCATCCATGGATAAAGCAGCAATCGAACAATCTGTTTACTCCATAAAAGATGAAGATCTAAATCTTATAGGCACGGCAGAACAGGCAGTCCTAGCAATGCATTCAGGAGATATAATCCCCGATTCAGAATTACCAAAAAAATATGTAGCATATTCCATGTGTTTTAGAAAAGAGATTGGCGCACACGGCATCAATGAGAAAGGATTGTGGAGAACACATCAATTCAACAAAGTTGAACAATTCATATATTGTAAACCTGAAGATTCAGAAAAGTATTACGATGAATTAATGAGTAATTCAGAAGAAATACTACAAGCACTGGAACTACCGTATAGAATTATAGAGATATGCACTGGAGACTTGGCTGACTGGAAATTTAGAAGCGCGGACCTAGAAGTGTGGAGACCTACATCAAATGCATATGGTGAGGTGATGTCCCTATCGAACTGCACAGAATATCAGGCAAGAAAACTTGGCATAAAATGTGTAGATGCACAAGGAAATAAAAGAGTCCTGCATACACTTAACGATACAGCTCTTGCGACATCAAGAATAATGGTTGCAATACTCGAGAATAATCAAAACAGCGATGGCACAGTAACAATTCCAAAAGTTTTAGTTCAATACATGCACGGCAAAACGATAATCGGATCAAGGAAACAACATCAAGCGGCATTCAAGGAGCAGATAAGGGATGAGTGAATCTTATGTTAATCAAAAAACTATATAGTGAGACCATTGGATTAGATGAATGTAGAGGAATTTTCTCCAAGTATCTTAAAGCTAGAGAAGTATCAAAAAATATTGATAGAAGCTTATACAATACTAAATCTGTCAAGATTCGTGGAGGAGAAAATAGCTCAATATCCAAAAAAGTTATAGATGATTTACATAACAAAATCATTTATACAGGGGATTTTACTCTTCCAGAAAAGAAAATTTTTGGTACACTGAAAGCAAAGCTTTCTTATTCAAATCCTATCGATATAAGAGAAGCCCATACTGACTTAGAGAAATTGTGCAAAGATAGTCATATGGATTTTCAGAATCATATGACAGCAATTCTAGATACTAATATTCTCACTGATTCTTGGGATATTTTTGATAGTTCCAAACCATGGGATAGCAATCCTATCAGAGATTCATTTATAGCATCGTCCGAAAAGGATATCGTTACTGCCAAAGTTTATTTCGTCGGTGTTTTATCAGAACCTGAACAAGCTAAAATGCTAAATCTAGTAGACGATTTACATATGCCTATTTATTTAATGAAAGACCCCCTAAAACAAGTTAACTTCATCACTCACGTGAATAAATTTGAACATATTAGTTGCAACATGCCTTTTATTGTTGTACATAAAAGTTGGGAAGGGTTTGATGAGAAGAAGATTATGAAATTCTATAAAGACATAGCGGATTTTGAAAAAACAGAATACATAAAAGTGTCTAATAATATCTTTCATTATTCGGATCCAAGGTTGGATGTAGAAATCGCTTCCAGAACAAACAATAAAATATTATACTCAAATTATATGCATTCTCCAGAAAGACGGGATAAATTCGATATATTAGCCAGAAATTATTGGGAAGAAAGAAGAAGAGCTTGAAGATAGGAAAAAATATTAATAAAAAATAAAATTAATTTAAAAAAAGTATTAGAATAATTCTTTACCAATTCTCAAATTTTCTGTCTTGAGAATCTTTAAGCAGTTTATCTGCGCCAAGACCACTATCAAGGACAATATTATTCTTGCCACAATAAGGGCATTTAGTAACCTCTTGACTCTGCTTTCTTGAAAATTTGTATTTACAAGATGTGCAGAGATATTTTATCATCGGTTCTGATTTTTCAGTCGTCTTCTTCAAAGGTTTTCCTGTAAGTTCAGCTGCCTTCTCACTAACACTCATAGTTTTTGAGGAATTACTACTACGATTATAGCAATCGACACAAACCATATTTTCGCTAGTACCATCTTGTCGCATGTTGTGCATTAATGTCTTTCTTCCACAACTTCTACATACTATCAATAAATTCTCGTCATCCATAAAAATCACCTATTATCTTAAAGTATATCAACAAATGCTGCCATCGTTACTTACTTAATAATGGTCAACGTACAATGTATTTATATTTTTTTCCTTTATGATATAAAGCTTGCGCAAAGCTGAGTTACGGATTTTATTGCCGCGAAGCCGAGCGATACAAATAATACGCGAATACAAATAGCTCGAAAGACAATGAATAATATAGACTATGCGAGCGCGGTAAAATATATTCATTTTATAATCCATGTGAGAGCGCAAGGCAATCTAAAAAGTCTTCATGTTTAAATCACAATTTCTTCTCTATACTTTCTGTATATCCCTTAATGTTTTCTATGGCGATTATTAGCTTCGGATTCTTTATCTTTACATCATCAAAATGCATTGTTATCCTATCTGCAGTCTCAAGTATATATCTTAACCAGAACACTACACTCTTATCTTTCCAAGATATTTTGTGTTCTTCTAAGAAATCGACGAATTTGGATAATTTGTGCAATGAATCCTCTATATTTGTAACGACAATCAAGTATTGCCTGTCAGTTATCCTGTGTTTATGGACATTTTTTACACTGAACATTTTGTCAATATCGAGGAACGTTACATATAAGCCATCGATCATTGCTTCAATCTCCTTTATATTCACATCATGTTTTGTCTTTGCCTTGAACTCTAGCCGTAGTCTTTCTATATCGCTTCGAAAAATTGACATCGTTACTATCATAGTATTTATTTTCTTGTCCTGAGTGTGACCGATGTGATATTGTGGGAATACATATTTTTGGAATAATTTATCTATCAATATTAAAATAACCAAACCGCTGAAGGCTAATTGTACATCCAAAAATATTCGAAATATTCCAGTCGCGATAACTTTTATCACGCCGAATATAGTGGCAGTTAGAAGACTTCCGTATAATGCATTTATCAATCCATCAAAATTAAATATCAAAGTATTACCGTCGACCGACATTATATTTATTCCGGAACCTATTAAAGATAATAACCAATAAATTATCGTGAATAAGAATATTCCTACAATCCATGCTGTAAAAAATCTTAAAAAAGATGTATTTCTAATCCATGCAAATAATCCTACCTTCTCCGCCATATTATGAAATAAGATATCATGTTTATAAATATAATTAATTTATATTCTACTTGACCGTAAACACGTCACAAAGCTGCAATATATAAAAACACACTATTTTCTGTGCTCAAGCAAGCATAAATCGTAACCTTTAAATATAACAACATACACAAATATATTCTAGTATACAAAAGCGTATATCAATTACGACTTTAATATAGAGATACATTTCAACAATATCGACAATCAACAAAAAAACAAACAACTCATAACGGAACAATAAGTTGGGATTAAAAAATGGAACAGGAATTAATAACTTTAGGAATATTATTCTTCTTTGCGCTCATAGGAGGAGTATTAGCATCAAAATTCAAGCAACCAATGCTGATGGGATTACTTCTTGTTGGAGCATTCATAGGCCCGCATATGTTTGGATTAGTTGAAAATGTAAATATGATAGATATGATGATAGACTTCGGAGCAATCCTGATGCTATTCATGATCGGACTAGAGTTTGACTTATCAAAATTAAAAAAAATTGGACTGAAAGCAATAATAGTTGGAATGCTAAAAAGTGCAGTCGTAGTATTTGTAGGATTCAATGTAGGATTATTATTGGGATTAGGAGTTCAGACATCACTGTTTATCGGAATAATAATCGCATTCAGCAGCACCGTCGTCATAGTAAAAGTATTACAAGACAAGGATTTGATGAACAGGCAGGAAGTACCACTAATAATTGCAGTATTGATTATAGAGGATATACTAGCAGTATTAATATTAACATTCTTTTCAGGAATGACTGATAAAAGTGCGGGAATGATTAATTCTATGCAAAATCTGATAATATCCATGTGCGTATTAGTATTAGCATACATGGCATTTGTGAAATTTATCAAGCCAATCCTTGTATGGCTTATAAAAAGCAATAACAGTACAGAAACTATGACGTTTCTTGCATTGACATTATGTGCAGGATTTAGTTACTTGGCATATTACTTGAAATTATCACCAGCAGCAGGAGCATTCCTTGCAGGATCAATTGTAGCATCGCTCCCAGAAGCCAAGAGATTCGAGACAGCCATATCACCATACAATCTAATTATTAGCAGCTTATTCTTCATAGCCATAGGAACAATGGTCAATTTCAAATCTGTAGAAATAAACATAATGCTCATACTGATATTGGTATTGACTGTAATAGTTACAAGATTGCTCGCATTCGGCTTAATCGTATATTTATTTGCAAATTTCCGTGGAGACAAAATGTTCTTCAGCAGTATGGCAATGTTTAGTGTTGGAGAATTTGCATTGCTGATAGCAGAACAAGCACAAAATTTCAACATAGGAATAGACTTGATGAGCATCAGTGCAGCAATAATATTCATAACAGCAGTATTGATGAGTTTGACGGTAAATCATAGCGACAAATTGTATACACCAGAAGGAGCAGGCATACCATATAGATTCAAGAAAAAATTAGACAATTATTCCAGTTACATAAGAGCGTTATCAGAAGAATTAGATCTGGACAATAAATATAGCCAGAACTTGAAAAAAAATATTTTCAGGTCAACTATCGGTATGTTAATAGTATTGCTAACTATATTTGGCTGGAGAAAATTGATTGACATACTAATTCAATCAAATGCTGCTGAAGTCGTGATTATGGCAGGATACCTAGCATCATTATCAATAATTGCTATAGGATTATTTTACGTTATTTTCAAGACCAGAAAAATTGTCAGGACATTAAGCGAAATTTTTGCCAACGCTACAAATACAAGAAGCATTGTTCGAAGCCGAGTTGTTGTTATAAAAACATTCGTAGCATTAACACTAATTGGAACTGCATTAATATTTCCATTCGTGATGTTCATGCTAAATTTGAAAATTATATACATAATAATTCCATTCGCATTGATAATAATAGCTGCATGGGAATTATACACAGTATCCCCGAGCAAAGAAGCAAATAGCAATGATTCATTCATATCAAATAAAAAATTCGAATACAACGCAAAGATGAGGCATGAATGGAAAATGTAATGGAGGAAAAATAATCGATAACAAATATATTTTAGACCAATTTACGAAGCGCCTAGCGAGCCTATAAGAATCATATCTGATTACAAATAGTTCGACAGCCAATCGTTTAATACAACGATGCGAGCGCGCCGATAACAAGCAAATAGATAAGCAAGTGCGCTTGTAAAAAACACGCTTTAATAATCATAGGAAACAACTTAATTAGCGAAAGCTATAATAGAACTCAACAAAGCATAACATAAATCACGCTTGTTCTATAACAAACCACCAAAACAATATAACAGAAACGATAGAAACAAAAATTATGTCAAGAACTGTTCGCAGTTCTTGATCATGATCAGAAATCTGTTATTTCTGACATATGAACATAAGATATATCGAAGTGCATTTGAATGTAAAGGATTTATCCGAACACCTTCGGGTGCACTTCACTAATTCTATTCAAGAATAAATACAAAGTTTAACGCTCCCGCCAATCACATCATCTTTATTCAATATATACTTCATGCATCAATTCTATGAATGTTGCTATGCTCCATGTTTGACATAAACATCCTCCGGATTTGAACCACCCGCTTGATGCAAGTTCCGAAGCATAGCCGACAAAGCCCCAATAAAGTATATCTTGGGAAGATGAATTGACAATCTTGAATATGTAATCCTTATATTTTTCCTTGTCTAATCTATACATGGAGATTGCAGCGATATTATTTATCCAGAACCAACTATCTCCTCGATGATAACTCTTATTGTCAATTCCAGTATAGTATGGCTGATACAATGGATGAGTCTTATCAATAGTGCTTAGTCCTCCACCTTTTACGCCATCACCAAGATCCCATTCACACCATAATTTTGGCAACGCATTGTCAAACACTTCCTTCCATTCTTCTTGAGTCAATAAATCAGGATAAATATAATACGCTAAAAAAGTATTAGGACGAAGAACGGTATGCATCGAACAATCATAGCCATCATTTAAATACATTTTACCGTCAATATTTTTGAAGAATCTCTCTCTAACTAATTTTCTTGTCTTCTCCTCTAACACTACAGCATTCAATTCGCTTCTAACTACAGGCACCATCTTATCATTCTTCTTTACATACTTATTCGCTAAATATATGTCTAACATATTCATCAACTTCAACATATTCAAAAATAATGCCTGTATCTCTATACGTATTCCTTCACGATAATCCTTATCGGAACTTTCAGAGTTGAACGTATCAATCCAAGTCTCCTGCTTCTCATTGATAATCAACCCATCTTTAGAATGATTCTTCAATAACATCTTTATGCTGAATTTCAACCTTTCGCTTATAAGATTCAAGTCGAATAACGTAAAATAATTGTGAAAGTTGTTTCTTCGCTCGCACAAGAATAAGAAATCCTGCAATCTCTTGAACAGCCACCCTATACTATCTGCAGTTCCAAGATTTGCTGTCGGATATCTATTCGATAATCTGCCATCAGTTGTTATTTCGGATAAATATTTCATCAATAATTCCTTGCTATAATCATATCTATGCTCGAGCATCAATGACATGACGGAGACTAATTCGTCTCTACTCCAATATTGATGAAACCATGGAAGCCCTGCCCACATTCCAGTTATTCGCTTATGATTTATTGGAAGTTGCATCGCCAATCCATCAAGAGCATGAACACAGCCAGTATAAGCAAATGCCGTTTCTTCGCCTGCAATCTCTTGAATGCAATTTTTTACAGACAGCACATTTTCGATATAATGTTCATAGACTTCATCTATCTTTTCATTGTTCAAAAATAAGTCATCCGATTTTTGAATAGCAGCATCTTTATCTTCAGAAAATGCAAAATACAATTTCAAATTCTTTCTGCAAGGGATCTTTAAAGCGCTATATACATAAAAATTTGCGCTGTTTTTTCGGCCATTATCGTAAGCATACATCTTCTGTGTCCATTTATCTACCAATTCATAATCACTAGCTCCCTTAATGACTAAATATGCCTTGCGAACAACGCTCTTCAAAGAATTATCTGCATATTTTGTATACTCTACAATTATCAAATCATCGCTCTTAGATATCTTATATATCCTTCCTTGGTCGCTTGTATCAAACATGTCCCGAAAATCCAAATCTAGGTATACATATTCACTATAATTATTCACTTCGTATATCAAGCCATTTTTTGCAAGAGTAAATTTCTCTATAGTATCAGAATATATGCGCTCCACATTGGTAAAATTATTTATCAATTCAGTAACTGTTTTGTTGAGATAAATATTATCTATGCTTTTATACAGAGAATAACTTTCATTATGTTCTGTTAAATTAAACCATCCATTGAAATTTGTCAACTGGTCCTTAGGCATGACTGGAAGAGAAAAATAATGGCCTTTGCTATTCAACATAAATAAAGAAAGCGTCCGCTCTACTGTATTAAATATGTTCTTGCTTATCTTATCTTTTTTTACCTTGTGTGTTATTATCATCTTATATTATAAAAAATAATATATATACAATAAAATAAACTCACATAAGATTATTCGTAGTGTACTTCCGAATAATCTCCTAAATGTAATTTCTTATAAGAGCTCGTCAATGTAACATTCTCTCCAAGAGTTGTATCTTTCAATTTGACATCAGAAAGCTTTGCATTCTCGTCTATAATGGAATTCTTGATTATAGAATCTTTTATGATGGCACCGCTTGAGATACTGACATTTGGACCAATTATACAATTTTCTATAACAACATTCTTGTCGATGAAAACAGGCGGAATCACCACACTATTTATCATCTTAGAATTTACAGTATGCATTCTTTTCAATAATACCTGATTGGTTTCAAGCAAAGCCGGCAATGTTCCACAATCATACCATCCAACAATCGGCGCTACCTGAAATTTTGCTCCATGATCTATCATATATTGGAATGCATGCACCAAAAAATATTCACCGCTCTGAGTTATCTTATTCTTGTATAGATAATCTAATCCTTCAATCATCAATTTATAATCTTTAATATAATACATTCCAATATTCGCCAATTTTGATATAGGTTCTTTGGGTTTCTCGACGATTTTCGTAATATATCCCTTGGCATCCGTAACCAATACTCCAAATCTTTGATAATCCTCGACTTCCTTGGCCCAGAATATTCCGCCGCTGTTTTTGTCCTTCTGCGATTTCTTGACCAAGGATAAATCTGCATCATTCAAAGTATCAGCATAGATTATGATGACATCTTCTGTAATAAATTCTTTTGCAATTATAACCGCGCCTGCTGTACCATCAGCGACTTTCTGCTCGACAAATCGTGCATTTATCTTATAATTCTTTTTTACCAGTTCGACTATCTTATCACCTTGACCAGGATTCACGACAAAAATGATTTCACTCACTTTAAGCTTCATAAAAGGATCCAATAGGTGCTGCAGCATAGTCTTCCCGGCAACTTTAAGCAAGGGTTTTGACCTTATCAAAGTGTGCGGTCTTAATCTCGTTCCTTTTCCTGCCATGGGTATTATTATCTTCATATTTTCATCCTCACTAAAGTTTACAGCTATGCTCTCCTTATTCCTATAATTCCTGCCTATCTTCTTATTCTCCTCTATAAAATTTCGCTGCTGTTTCTGGGCTAATTCTATTTATATATGTTTCTACACCATTCTCGACGCCGCCCCAGGTATCTATTCTTGGTGTAATCTCTATATGGAAATGAAGGCCTTTAGGATTATTTATCATTTCCTTAGGAGTATTCAGTATAAAATAATTATATGAACAATCCAAAAGTTTTAATTTGGCCAAAATTTGGCGCATAATGCTTGACAACTCATACAAATCTCCTTCAGTCAGTTGCGTCATCGACAGATAATGTTTTTTTGGAAAGAGCCAAATCTCATAATTGAATCTTGAAGCGTATGGCGTAAACGCCACAAATGAATTATTCTCGAAACATTTTCTCAATGAATTTTTTTCTATATTCAATATTTCACAATATGGGCAACTAGCATAATTTGCAACTGCAGACAATTCATCCCTGATTAATTTAGGAATGTGATTTAGGGCTATGACTTGGGAATGGGTGTGCCTGACGGATGTTCCTGCATTAGGTCCATGATTTTTGAATATGAGTACATATCTTATATGTTCCCTGCTCGATAAATCTTCTATTCTGGCTTTGTAAACACCTAATACAACCTTTAACTCAGAATCAGTAAGGTCAAATAATTGTTTATCATGATTGTTCGTCTCGATTATTACTTCATGATAACCATATGCATCCGAAAATGTGAAAAATTTATTATCAGTCTGAATGTATTGTTTACCAACGGGTTCAACTGCAGGATATTTGTTATCAATCCATCTAACTTCCCACGGATCACCTACTCTGCCATGCTCTTTGCCAGACAAATATTCATGTCCTGGACAGAAAAAACATGTTACTTTATCATCAACAATCTTATCCATATGCGGCTCTTTCCTGTTAAAATCAGGCCTTAGCCCTCTTATTTCAGAGATTATTACATATCTATCCAGTATATAGTCTTTACGTAGCTCCATGATAATCAACTCTTTAATTTTTTAAATTTTTTCTATAAAAATTTTCAATATATTTCTATAAAAATTTTCTATATCTTTTTGTAATGAATTTTCTTTTTGTTATCTGTTTATTTTTTATACTAATTTTTCTTTGCTGATTTTTTCTATTGCCAAATTATGCGCATTGATATAATATTCAACAAATATTTTCCAATCTGCGAGTGCAGAAAAATTCTTGGCATTCAGTTTGCATTCTACTCTCTGCTGCTGCGTAAATTTGGTGAATTTATGCATTATATTTGCAAAATCATTGACCACAACATCTTCAGGTTTATTCAATCTTTCAAGAAGATAAATTCCCTCTTTTTGTACTGCGTGATTCTTGATGAATAAGCCAAAGCCGCTTAGATCAGTAGTTAACGCTGGAACACCTAATGCAACACTTTCAAGAGGAGTATATCCCCATGGTTCATAATAGCTAGGGAATAATCCTAGATGACAGCCGATTATCGCATCATAATAAGTAAGATCGATGAATCCATCATTGCCATCGAGATATACTGGTTCTACAATAACTTTAACCATGTCTTCCTTACGATTCAACAAACCATTCTGTTTGAATGCGGCCATTACTTGATTATTCTGCTCATCAACATTATGAGTACTTAATGAAGGATTGCCCTTGCGCTCGAACGCTAATAAATCTTTGCGTAAATCCTGAATAAAAGTATCAGTCATCATACCCTGCTCTACATGTTCTTTTCTCGATATAACATCGTATATTAGCCGTGTAAGAATCTCTGTTCCATTAGCTTGTACATAATTCTTAATATGCATATAATAATTTTTATTCTCTAAAACTTCAATCTTCAAGCCATGCTGCTCCATCGGAATCCAAAAAAATACTGTAACACTATGAACGCTTGATGGATCATGCTTCAAAAGATCATTCAACTTACCTAGAGCCTTGATTAATAAGTCATAACCTTTGTTGTGATACTCATAACGGCCTATGGTAAAAAATATAAGATTCTTATCGACGTCAAAAGTGTAGTATGGAAAATAATAATATGTCAGGAATTCTCTTATTCTGTCTCTAGATATACGGTGCTTGATAGATATATCTTCAAATCCAGGGAATTTTTCAATGTCTAGCCCATTGTACAACAATACATCGGGTTTTCTGGATAAAAATTTCTCAGCCTCAATCCCTGTAATTTCCGAGACTGTAGTAAATACGTCTGCATTCAAAGCAGCAGCTTTTTCTGTTAAATGCTTTGATTCAACATCGAACCTGTATGCTTCATGCATCACGTCAATATCATTCAAAGAATTGTACAAATCTATACCATTTGCAGATAACGATCGACCAAGTACTGTTGCATGAGTTGTAAATACAGTTCCCACAACCTTGCAATTTTTTTTCAGATAAAGTAAACCAAAAGCGGATAACCATTCATGAAATTGGGCGACGATCTTTTTGCCATGCAAGCTTGTATCATAAAGCTTATGTATCAACTTCCCTACACAATAAGACCATAACATTGGCTCTTCAAAATCCCAATTGCCTCTCAAAGAATCTATCTGGTAATCGTTCCAAAACATCCCTTTAAGATAATTTTTTTGATCAACTATTCCTAGAAACTCAATCAATATTACTTTTGGCTTCCCTTTGACATCATCCCATGTCCCATAATGGCAGCGAATGTTTTCTTTTTGCAATTCATCAAATGCAAGCTTAAAAATATCTGATGGCTTTTCCTCGGTAAATTCCATTTTGGCATGCTGTTCATAATATGGCCCGATAACATAGTAATTCTTGTAATGCAATTGCATCTGCTCAGCTTTAGAAGTTATTACAGTATATATTCCGCCCACTTTATTGCATATCTCAAAAGAGACTTCAAACATATAATCAGCCAAAGGATTCATAACTCACCCACAAAATAATATTTAAATAATAGTCTTAAACAACAGTTAATATTCTTAAACAACAGTTAATTATGCAACTTTTACATAACTTAATAGGATAAATATTGAAAAAATATCTTACAAAAATAATTTGTATACGAGCAATGTAATAATCAATAATACCAATGCAAAATATAATATTATCCACAATGCATTTTCGCGGTCATTCTGAGCAGTGCCATCTTTCAACGATTTCTCGACATTTAGCTTATCTTCTTCTGCAATTTCAATCTTCTCGATTTTCTTATCAGATAAATCTTTAGCAGAAAAAAGTTTAAACCAATTGTGCGAAGCTTTAATTTGCTCAGATTTTTCATGATTCTTTTCTTTTTTCTCCTCGGAAGATTCTTTCAATGTGCGAGATTCATTTACAGTATGTTTTTCAAATTCTTCACTTTCTAAGTTTTTCAATCTTTCAACATGTGTACCGCCTACATCGTGTTTTGCAACCTTAGAGGGTTTTTCATCTTCAACATTTTTTTGAACGTTTTTTTCAACAGCCTTCTCTAGATCAGCTTCCGCTTTTTTATCAGCAGCTTTTTCAAAAAGATGATGTTGATTATGATGATCTTCTATACGTGGAATGCGTATTATTGAATTTCCGATTGTGACATCATTGATCTTATCTTTTATAATTTGGATGGTATCCGTTCTAGAATCCACTGTTCTTAATCTTTCAGAGAAATGCTTGTCGAGCAATACATGCTCAGTCCAATTTGCAAAATCATTCTTATGATGATTAACAAAATTATGAAATTCATGGTCGCTTATCCCTTCAAGCTTAGCAACCAAATCTAACAAATTTCTAGCTCTAGTTCCATCATGAAAAATGAATTCTTTATCATGTGGTGCATTAATCATTATCCCACCCACTTTCTAATTTTTTAATCCGCTATAGTCCCACTCAGTATAATAAATAAAATAAATGTAAACAAAATATATGTAAACAAACAAATACAAAAAAAATTATTTTTGATTACTTAGCTTATCTAATTTATCAAACATGTTTCTGTAGATTTCTATACTCATCTCAAGACGATTTTTTACTGGACGCATTTTTTTAGCTAACTCTGGCTCGCCAAATACGTCATTTATCCAGTTAGAAAAATCATTTTTCGTGTCAGTAACATGATATTTATACATATCATCAGTAATTAACTGTAAAATATCTGCTAATTCCTTTCCACTCTTAATTTTTCTTCCATCACATAATACAAAATACTTATCAGGCGTCACTTCAACATATAGAGAATGCTTCTTAAATATAGGCGGAGGAGTCACGACTTTCACCTGTCCTGGAGCCAGCACGGCAACTTTTGCCGAGTCAGGCACTGCCACAATCGCCTTAACTGGAGCTGCAACAACAGCCTTCTTATCTGATTTTTTTACAGACGTCTTATGTACCAATACACTTTTTTTCAATTTTATCACCTCTACAATTCTAGTTCGCACATCAAATGCAATTAATTGCATTCAACGCACATTATCATGCAACTCACATGATTATCGCATGACTTAATTACAGTTTAAACAATAGTTATTTAACGATAGCGTGCGGTGCGGTTGTTTAACGGTAGTTTACGCAGCACATCGATGCATCGTCATTAAACCCTGCTTACATTTAATTCATTAATCAACTTAGCAGGTCTTTCTGTTATTCTATGCTTGATTTCATAATTATCTTTTAATTCTATCACGATGCTCTTTTTCTGTATAACTTTTTTCATCCTATATATCAAGTCATTAAGTATATTCATAAAATTTATGTAGGATTCATAGGGAGTATCATAGGGATTAAAATACTTATGCACATCACCGTCATTGAAATATTTAGTGCACATATAATAAAAATGATCGCTTGTCGTCAACTTGCGCCAATCCTCTAACAATGATTTATTATTCAATTCTTTCAATAATTTTTCCAATTGATATAATTCTGATGAGGCTGAATTCTGCATGTTATTGCCGACCCATGCACTTAAATCTCGTTCAATATCTGCCCACGATAAATAATTATGGATATCAAGTTCTGCTACTGGCTCGACATTTGCCAGGTCTGATGGCCAGATAAATTTAGTGTGAGGATTCTTGAATAGTTCATTTGGTAAATGCTTTAGAAAATTGAATATGCCTGTATCCTCCCATTGGTGTTCTCCGAATGTTTCATAATCCATAAATAAATTTATTGAATGCTCTGCATTATCATTCACCCAATTAGAGAATTTTTCAGCAGTCAATGGATAACTTTCCCAGGACTTTTGCCCGAATCTGAATGCAATATCATCGCTCAATTTATAATTTTTCAACAACAATTTAAGATTTTTAGTCGTCTTTGCCCTGTATACAAAATTCGGACTTCTCCATTGCAGTATATAATCTGCGCCTTCTGCAAGCATTGCTTTAAATCCCAATTGCTCAACATAACTGGCAATCTCGTTATTAAATATCAATTCAGTATTCCTAAATACAATTGGCTCCTGATTAAATAACTCCTTAATTTTTTTTCTGTGCATTTCTACTTGCGCCTTGAATTCTTCTTTAGAATACAGATAGGATAATGAATGGTAATACGTCTCTGACAAAAATTCTACACAGCCTGTTGCTGCAAGTTTTTTGAATGATTCCAAGACTTCTGGAGCATATTTTTCAAATTGTTCTAATGCAACTCCAGTAATGCTATATGCTATCTTAAATTGCCTATTGCTATTTTTGTATGTGTTAATCAAGTCAAGCATAATACGGTTTGTTGGCAAATAACATTTGCTTGCGACTTTTTTCATGACTTCCATATTTTTTGCATCATCAAAGTAATCGCTATTATGGCCTATATTGAATACAGAATATCTCTTCATCCTATACGGCTGGTGCACTTGAAAATAAAAGCATATGTTTGGCATAATTCATCTCCTTTAAATCATTTATTTCTCGATGTTGCTCTGCTGCTACCATCTAGAGTTTTTATTATAATTATATTCTGTCATGTTCTGGCAATATTATGCTCGTGAAGCACACTATTGTATATTTCAATGCATTTTTCTGCTGGAACATTCCAATTGAAAGTATGGACTTCCATTGCACCATGCTTTGATAATTCATGATGCAAACTTCTATAATTAAGTACGCTTATTATTTTATTTGCTAATTCGTCAATGTCCCAAAAGTCTACTTTCAACGCGTGTTTTAATACTTCACTTACTCCGGATTGTTTTGATATTATTACTGGAACATTATTTCTGAGAGCTTCAAGAGGAGTAATTCCAAATGGTTCGCTTACTGATGGCATAACATATAAATCTGCAGCCTGATATGCTTTATCCACATCATGTCCTGAAACAAAGCCAGCAAACAAGACTTTATTTCCGATGCCTAGCTGCGCTACTCTGTCGACTAATCGTGCTTCCATATCACCGGATCCTGCCATGATAAACCTCACGTCAGGATCATAATCGAGGACTTTTTTTGCTGCCTCGATAAAATAGTCAGGGCCTTTTTGTAATGTAAGCCGCCCTAAGAATAATACAACTTTTTCGTGTCTCTTAATATCAAAAGGTTTATCACCGCTAAAATCAACTGCATTATGCACTACAGAAATTTTTTCTGCTTTTATTCCATAATGCTCGATTATTTTTTGTTTTGTAAAATATGATACTGCTACAATCCTATCGGCGAAATCCATACCTTTTTTCTCAATGCCATATACATACTCATTGATACTATTTCCGCCTGTTCTATCAAATTCTGTTGCATGGACTTGAACAACTAATGGTTTGCCTGAAACTTTTTTTGCTTCAATACCTGCAGGGAATGTCATCCAGTCATGGCAATGTATAATGTCAAAATCTTCAGTTTCTGCGATCATTCTTGCAGCCAAACTTAGACGGTAAACTTCTTCATTTATGTTTTTTCCGTACAATATTTTAGAACTATCGCCACGTTTTTCCATTAATTTTACATAATTATCATATTCTTGTTTATATTGTGTATCAGAAAGGTACGGAGTCAATAACGTATCAATTCGTTTAACCTTTAGATTATATTTGTAAAGGTTAGAAGCAATCATTAATTTTACAAATTCTGCTTTCATATCTTCTGGACCGTTTGGCATTACAAAAGTCACTTCAACATTCTTGTTCGTCAAACCTCTTGTTAAACCATAACATGCTGTTCCAAGGCCGCCCGACATGAATGGAGGAAACTCCCACCCAAACATAAGTACTTTTAATTTATGCATGCTCACCTCTAAATGAAAAATTAATATATAAAATAATACCTAATCAAATATATCAAAAACTATAATACAAATTATTATTACACCTACACCTAACTTTTTCATAATAACTATTTTATTAATCTCTGAATCAAGACATATAAAAATGTTTCTATTTTTTTGGCAAAAGTTAGCAAAAAATGATAATAAAAACACCACTTTAGAAAGAATAAATCACGGTTGAATATTGAAACTTACGCACAAAATAGGAGTAAATAAATAAATAAGTTAATTACTTAAGTTGCTAATAAACATTATTAGTTAAGTGTTATGTTAATAATCGAAATATTTATATATTTGTTAAAATAAAATAAAGCTGGAGCAATAATTGTAAAGCAAGTATATATTAAAAAGCTAGTAACATAAGTGAAACAAATGAATGATAACATCAATACTGGAATATTTTCAAGCAATAAATGGGAAATATTAAAAGAAATTGCGGTAAGTCCACAATCTCCAAGTGACTTAGCTTTAAAATCAAATACAAGCTTATCAAATATCACGCAACAACTTAAACTTCTTGAAGCGTATCAAATTGTTCGCAGAGACAAATCTGAAGAAAAAAATACAGGCAAGCCAAGAACAATATATTCTCTAAATATAGAACTGGTATATGCGTTAATATTAAAAAATGGGATGGCTGAACGTAAAGTATTTCACATCGATCATAATAATGAAATGTTTTTCAATATTTTATTTAGTATGAATCCTGAAGATTTAATGTTTATTCTAAAATTCAGTTTCAAATATGAAGATATATTGAAGAAATGCAAATCCGTAGGATTCTTGAAATCTACTAAAGATAGCATTGAACTATTCTTAATCACAGATAATCTGGATGAGATAAGATCTAAATTCAGCAACATATTCGTTGATGATTTCCATGGTAGAGCTAAAAAGATTGTTAACTGGAGTCATAACGAATTTGAGATAAATGATGGCTTGAATCGAAAAGATAAATACTTCATGGATATGATAAAAAATGTTCAAATAATACATGATCCGAACGGTATTCTAGCGCGTATAAAAGAGGCAAGGGAGAAGATATAATTATAGCAGCGTAAAATATAAAAGTGACTATCATAGAATTTAAAAATAAGTTGTGTTTACTTCACTAAGACCGAGGTCGATATTATGAATAATTTCATAAAATTTTTGGATGAGTTAAACGATGATGAGCTTCACGAATTTGAGAAAGACGTAAAGAGTGGCACAATTCAAAAATTTATAGAGCAAAAAAAAGAATATTTTAAGGTAAAAGATAAATCATGCAGCGTCTGCGGCAATAGTGTTAATGAAGATTGCTTAGTGTTAGTTTACGGTGATCCACGCACAAGTATAAGGCGCAAAGCACATTTTTGCGGTACTGATTGTATGGAATATTTTGTAAGTAAAAACATTAGAAAGAATAGCAGCACTGATGAAAGTGAGGCTAAGTCTCACAAAGCTATCCAGGATAGTAAAACAAAAACTATCGCTAATCAAGAATAATAATTAAATAATTGTTAAGAACGAGTCAAAATGGGATTAAATCAACTACACACATTGTACGAAAAGAGAAGGGCAAATTTAGTCGGATTGCTCGAGAAAAATCCTAAGCTCGATCCTGCAAGACAACACCAAATATTTGGTGCAGTATGTGAGATTGATATACTATTAAAGACTATTGATCATTTACGTGACCAAGAAATTCAGGAGAACTTTGAACTTGAAGCAAAAGGCAGAGGAGAGATTCAAAAAAAAAGAATGTGAGATATAAAAGAGATTACATTTGTAAGGTGAAATTATGCCGTTAAGAAGATTAAAAGATATTTATGACAAACGCAGAACAACATTAAAAAATGTGTTGCATCAAAACACCACTCTAAGTTCGGATAGAAAGGCAGAAATCAATGGAGCGATAGGAGAAATTGATGCTTTAATAAAGACGATAGATACTCTAAGGCAGCAAGAGATAGAAGATAATAGGCTTTTAGAAGTGAAAGGCAGATCTACAGTTCTTGATAGTATTCCTGTCATCAATAAATTTAGCAGTAAATCTAAGAATGCATTCGAAAATTCTGGTACGAAACATAGTCTTAATGAAGCATTCATAAAAAAATGCGAGTCAAGAACAAAATATGAATTGTTTGGATGCATTGCTAAAGAAGAAGGGTATGAGCACGTTGCTCAAATATTCTTTGAAACAGCAAACAATGAACGTGAACAAGCAAGAATAATTCTTGAATATATGAAAGAAAGCAAAGATACAAGCAACAATCTACGTGATGCTGCAGATATTGAAAGAAAACTTCACAATTATTACTATACACATTATGAAAAAATAGCTACTGAAGAAAAATATTCTGTCATTGTGGATTTTTTTAAAGAACTTGCAGAAATCGATGTTGAACACGAAAAAAGATTTTTGAAAGTATTAAAAAGTTTCAATGAGAATAAAGTTTTCAAAAAAGATATAATTGTAAAATGGCGCTGCAAGGAATGCGGATACATAATTGAAGCGCATGAAGCGCCAAGCAAATGCAAAGTCTGCAAAGCGCCTAAAGGAAAATTCGGAGTATATCACGAATTCTTTTAGAAAGTAAAATATGAAACTATATCTCTTCCCACTTCAATTCCTTTGATATCAACATCTCAACAAAATGCTTGATCTGAGATACTGGAATTCTCTTCTGCTCTTCAGTATCCCTGTTTCTAATAGTCACAGTATGTTTCTTCTCAGAACTTTCATCTATAGTGTCATAGTCGACTGTTATACAGAATGGTGTTCCTGATTCATCTTCGCGCAAATATCTCTTGCCAATGGATCCTGCAGCATCATACCTTACACTGAATTCTTTTTGCAGCTCATCATAAATTTTTTTTGCCACTTCCCATAGACCATCTTTCTTCATCAATGGAAATACTGCAACATTTACTGGACTCATATGCCATGGCACCAAGAATTTTGTCTTGCCTTCTTTCTCATCAATTTTCCTGTAAAATAAATCTAGCAATGCGAAGGTTGGCCTGTCTGTTCCGAATGCAATCTCAATTATATTCGGTATTTCATTCTTATTCTCCGATACTGAATCTTCATTAAATAAATGCAATCCCTTCCCAGAGTGTTTGCCATGCTGTGTCAGATCATAATTTGTCCTGTCATGGACACCACATAATTCAAACCATCCGAATGAATTCAATTTGCATTCTATATCCCATGCATCTTCTGCATAGAATGCTTTCTCATCCGGATAATGCTGTCGTAATCTTAATTTTTCTTCAGGTATCCCTAATTTTCTAAATAATGAAAATGCAGTATATACTGCCCATGCATATGCCTTATTCTTGAAATTTCCGTTTTCTAAAGCTTCGTGCACAGTCATAACTTTCATATCTGAAACTTGTTCTTGCAATTGCCAAGTCCATAATGGTAATTTTTCATGTTTCACATCTTCATATCTTTCAAAAGTATTTTTTTGTTCCTTGAATAAGAATATCTGAGCTTCAGCCTGTGTAAATTCTCTGCATCTTAATACATGCTGTCTAGGACTTATCTCATTCCTATAAGCCTTTCCAATTTGGAACACAGCGTATGGAAGTTTCTTTCTAAAAAATTCATTATATCGCAAAAATGGGAGATATGTCGTTGTTGCTGTCTCTGGTCGATTATATGCTTCGACATCAAGACCGATTGTAGTTTTCATCATCAAAGTATGTCTCTTGATTTGCCTTAAGAATTCAGATTTACAGTTGGGACATCTTATATTATGGATTTGTATTAAATTCAATAATTCCTCATCAGTTTTATGGTCTGTAACTTCATCCGGAAATACTTCAGTTATCATATTATCTGCACGAAAATTTCCCTTGCACTTCGAACACGTAATTACAGGGTCTGTAAATCCGCCTAAATGTCCTGATGCTTCCCACACTTCTTTCTGCATTACCGTTGGACATTCTACTTCCCAAAAATTATTTTTGGTATATAATTTTCTTATTTCTCTCTCAACATTATTCTTCAATAATTTTCCTAGAGGAGCATAAGTATAGAATCCTGCAAGTCCGCCATATATTTCCGGTTCTGGACCCCACATGAAACCCTTCTGCTGCATGAAACTGACTAATTCATCATAGAATTGAGAGTTAGACCTATTCGAAGCCTTTGCTATATTATTATTTTTATCTTCACCCATAATAGAAGAGAATGACGAGAATTTAAAAAGATTGTTTTTATTCAGCTTTCATTCAATCTTCGTCTCATAGAAATAATGTTTTTGTATCGGGACGATATGTGAAGACCTTATCATTTCGTGGAACTGGCTTCTTATGCGGTTTATCTTGTCATTTATCGAGAGAAAATTCTTGTCTACTATTTCAAACATGTAGCCAAATTCTCCGACGGTTTTGAAACTTCTTACGACCAAAGGATCATTGCTGAGCTGAGAATCAAGTAGAGGCAACTGCTCAAGTTTGTCGTCAGCAAACTTTAACAATATGCTATAATCCACGAATCCTGCTTTTTCGAAATCTATTATCATGATAAAATTCTCTATGACTTTTTGCTTGATAAGATTTTTTATTCGTGCATGTACGGTATCATAACCAAGTTTAGTCCGTCGTGATATTTCAAGACTTGCCAATCTGCAATTGATGCTGAGCTCTTTAAGGATCAATTTATCTTTGTTATCTACAATAATCTGTGCACTTGTATTTTCGAGCCTTTGAAGCATAAAATGTGTCGTTATATTCTTCTTCTTGTTAAACAACTCTTCTAATTCTTTATATGTATTGTAGATGTCTTTTGTTATTAGTTTTACAGTATAATTATATTGGGATAAGCAGTTCATTATACTGATGCATCCTTTAATCTTGCTTAACTCTTCGACGAATTCAGGCTCATCCGACAAATATCTTGTTTTTATGAATAGATAATACATATCATAGCCTAACACAGTATAGTTTATATTTGCATGAAATCCTTTTATTATTTTCTTTTCAATCAATTTATTTATCCTGTATAATATGGTTTGTTTCGAAACACGGCATTTCTTTGATAAATCCTTTAATGATGCTCTAGCATCATCTCTTAATGCATCTAGTAATTTTATATCTACCCTATCTAAATCGGACTCAGAAAATAGATATTCCATCATATTAGTCATATTATAGAATAATTCAGTTTTATTTATATATTTTTCCTAAATTATATTAATTTCTTGACTTATTATTTTATTTAGCCTGGATGCGTCACTAATATCATGATGATATTGGTTATATGTTAGCAACGAGATAATATTTTATTAACGAGTTATGATTTGTGTAAAATTTACGACCAATACTTCACAAAATTAATAAAAAATCGTGCGATACCTATGTATCGTGGCGGAGGTTAAAAATGGTAACTATAGACGGAATAGTCAAGAATGTTGGAAAATTTGATGGCAATATAAGAAGACACAGAACGTATGAAAGAGCAAAAGAAAACATAGCAAAGATAGACAAGGATGATGGCATGCTAAAACTCGAAAAGACATTAAAGAGAGAGACAGGATACAATGATATTCATTTACCAATAGAACCTGACACTTACAGCGTGACTAAGGAAGGGATAACATTCAACGTCCGCTCTGAAAAGACAACCAAAAAGCCGCAGTATAAGAAGGCTGTCGAGCACATGGAAAACTATATTGTAGGAATAAACAAATTAGTAAATGATAATAAAATAATTACCTGGATCCCTAAAGAGAATGATATGTGGTGCATAAGCGTTGATAATCTTCTACAACAATATGATGTCATAATCTCAGGAGTCAAATCTCCAGGCGTCAAACAAACCATAACATATGAAGCTGATGAAAAACTCATGAAAGCACCAAAGATTATGAATATGTCAGTATATAGTAATGGAAAATTGACAACAGATAACTTCTTAGATTACATAAGACGAGATTCCTTAAGAATTGTAGCTGACGAATATGTCACAGCTTACGAAAAAGAATTGAAGATGCAAAAAAAGATAAAAGGCATAGTGCCAGTGAATACAAGAAAAGGAATTAAAGTAGATACGACAAAAAGTGAAGGATCAGATTGGGCATACGTGGTAAAAACATTGGTTAATGATGATGAAAAATCTCCTGGAGAATTGAACTTTCTAGCTGACAACAGAATTCCAATGGATTTTCGGATTTCAATGAATCCTCAATATGACTTATTCGTAAGAACACCTAAAGACGATGAGAATCAAGGTAGACCGAAATTATACATAGGCATACGGAGTGTTTACAACAGGATACAACAACTAAAGGAAGGAAAATCAATTGTATCGAACAGAACGACATATACAGCAAAAGAGTTAGTATAATAAGTTTATTTAGCCGCATTCTTTTTTATATTTTTATTTTTTTAATTAATTTTAGTTTCTATAATAAAAATTTATAAACAACACTATTATCCAATAGTCAATCAAGTTGTAGGGAGATTCATATGAGTGTACAAATTTATTCAAATTTAGACTATGTCAAAAAACATCAAGTATCTGCATTAAAAAAAGCTGCAGATGAAATAGGGATAGATTGTCATGATATGATGTTTACAGGATACACGAAATCGGGAGCGAAAGTTATCAACGAAAAAATGAATGATATATTTAAAGAAAGTCAAGAATGTATATACGGTTACAAACGTTTTCAGATTCTAACAAGTGTCTCAGCAGGATTAAAGCATAGCGATTTGGAAAAATATATAGAAAGTACAGAAAAAGGCAAGATACATATTTATCAAGACGTGTCAAAATTGCCAAATGGAGAGACCTCAATGAACTCTTTAGCAAAAATTATTTTGAAGGATCTACAATGTGCATACAATCAAGGTCTTAACGTAGGATGGTACAGTAAAGATACTGAAATAAAAAAAATATCGCAGTACTTGATATATGATGATATTATCAAAGTCCCGGGGTTATTAGTGCCGGATAAATCCAAACAAATATCGACGTTTGGATATTAATCTGAGTAGTTTCTATCCTATATCTATTCTTTTTTATTTCTTTCCCAATACACTTTCACACGCGATTCTATCATAGGATTTGCACTAGGACCTAATTCATAGAGTATATTTTCTGAAGTTGTCCCCCATGAATATGTGCCTGTTTTTTTGTCTACCTTGTAAATCTTGAATTCTCCTGTATCAAGCCCTTTCTTTAGATGATAATATATTAACCTCATCGTCACAGGATGATACAATTCAATATATATCTTGAAAAGTTCGTAACCATGCAGTTGCCTATAGAAATATAATATCTCAACCATGTTCTGTCGAACCTTTGAACCTATCGGCCTGCCCTGCTTTGTTACCATGTTTTATTCTTGATGAAGTTTGCCGCAAAATACGCTTCGCGTTAGCATCGGTTCGCATATCTTATGTTTAATCTTTAGATGAGTTCTCTCTTGCTATCTCCGAACTCATCCATAACTTTGAGTTTAGTATGCTCACGTATTTGATGCTAAACTATTCTGCGACAAACTCTTCTTGATGAATAACTTTAAAAATGTGACGTTCATTAATACATTATGCATCTAATATTATTGTCTGGTGAGAATCTTAAATTAGCAAGGCTTGAGGCTGAAACATTGCTTAGATTAGAAGATACTAGACTTGAAGGCAATTATTTGTATTGCACAATACCAACTGAAAGCATGAAGCTGGTCAATCGATTGTCCTATACAAAAAAACTGAATGAGATAGTGTTTGTGACTGCACACAAAAATCTTGAACTTTCATTAAAAGCATATCCTTGGATAAATTATTATGAGAAGAATTTTTGTGTCAGAATAACATCCGACGAACATTATGATGAAAGATATTATGCTGGATTTGTTTGGCAAAGCCTTGAAAAAAGTATTAGACCGGCAGTAAATTTGGATAACGCGGGTTTATCAATCGAGATATTTATCTCCAAGGAGAAGGCTGTTGTTACAAGAGTATTGTATCAAAACTTTGAAACTTTTGAAAATCGCAAAGCGCATCTAAAACCAGTGTTGCATCCTACTGCGATGCATCCAAAGATGGCGCGGGCGCTCGTAAATATCGTCAATTCAAATACAATCATTGATCCATTCTGTGGTGCATGTGGAATACTGATTGAAGCAGGACTTCTTGGAGTAAAATTTATAGGATATGACATTGATAAAAATATTCTTGAAAGTGCCAGAATAAATCTCGAGCATTATGATATCAATCCTGACCATTATAAATTAATCGTCAAGGACTCAACGACAATTAGGAATCTGCAAAATGTCGTTACAGACTTGCCATATGGGAAATCTAGCAAGAAAAGCGAGGAACTAATCACGTTGTATGCAAAATTCTTAAGAAATCTTTCTGGACGAGCAGTAATCGTTATGCCATCCTTCATGCCCTACAAATCGCTTCTAGAGAAGAATCTGCCTAAATCATTGACGGTATTGACTATCATCGATCATTACGTCCATAAGAGCTTGACAAGAAAAATAATTGTGGTCGACAAGAAGAGCGGAAAAAAGAGTTTGAGGATTAAAGTAAATAAAAAGATTAAGACTAAAAAGAAAAAAATAATTGCTAAAAAGAAAACCAACAATATGAAAAAAATATCGCATAAACAAAATAAGTATAATGATGCTAAAAATAAGAATGTATCAAATATATCTCACAGGAAGACACACACGAAGAAGAAAAATGTAAAAAAGATAGTGCATAAAAGGAAAATCAGACATCATATTCTAAAAAAGAAAAACAATAAAAAGAAAAGTAATAGAGTAATCAAAAGCAAAAAAAGTATTAAGAGAAAAAAATAATATATTGAGGTGTTGCATGCCATTAGCTACATTAAAACAAGTATTGGGAGAAGCAAAAAAAAGACATTATGGCGTCGGAGCATTTAATGTCAATAATATGGAACAGATACAAGGCATAATGCATGCAGCCAAAGAGACAAATAGTCCTGTGATTATCCAGGCCAGTAGAGGAGCATTAAAATATACTAATCTAGTTTATATCAAACACCTGATGCAAGCAGCAGTCGAAGAGAATCCAAATATACCAATAGTCATGCATCTGGATCATGGAGACAGCATAGATACCGTCAAGACAGCAATCAGCCTAGGTTTTACTTCTGTGATGATTGATGCATCCGCACATCCATTTGAAGAGAATATGAAGATCACAAGAGAAGTCGTTAAATACGCGCATAAATATGGAGTAAGTGTAGAAGGAGAACTGGGAACTTTAGGCGGTATAGAAGAAGACGTTTCTAACAGTGTTAAATTGACTGACCCAAAAAAAGCAATTGAATTTGTAAAACTTACTGGCGTTGATGCACTAGCTATCGCAATAGGAACAAGTCATGGTGCATATAAATTCAAGAGCCAGCCAAAATTAGCGATACCATTGGTCAAAAAAATTTCACAAAAAGTTAACATTCCTCTTGTCATGCATGGCTCTAGCAGCGTTCCAGTAGAATTAAGGAATGATATAAATAAATATGGTGGGAAGATGCCTAATGCTATGGGTGTTCCGACAACCAGTATTCAAGCAGCTATAAGAAACGGAATATGCAAGATAAATACAGATACAGATGTCAGGATGGCTATGACTGCAAGTATTAGAAAAACATTTTGTGAGCATCCAGAGATTTTCGATCCTAGAGAATATCTTGGTCCGGGAAGAGAAGCAATCACAAAGCTCGTGGCTTCCAAAATGAAAGCATTCGGAACATCAGGACATGCTAAGGATTACAAAGTTATTCCATTGAAAGATGCAAAGAAATTTTATAAGAAGTGAAATTTAGATTCGATCACGGGAATTAATTTAAGGAATTTTTATTTTTTCTTATCTTCAATCATTATCATCGTATGATACTTTTTTGTTTTATCAGGATACAGGACATCTCTATAAGAACCCCGAGGCGATAAGTCCAGTTCAATATCATTATTTCCTACTCTATCGGTTATGGGTTCTATGCAGAACATATTTTCTTTAGGAGACCATAGCATGATGTTTCCAAAATCTGTCCACACTCTAACACCTTTTTTGGAATGATTATCATGAGCGATTACGCTTTTTGCGCCATGCATTATATACGCGCTTGCCTTACTCAATTCTATAAGCTTTGGAAGAGTTATTACTTCTTTTCCATTAGAATCATAAAATGCGCAATCCATATAGTTATTGCTATCTAAAATGAATGCAGGATGTCTTCCTAATGCATAACAGAATGTTTTTTTGGATGTATTTTTTATCGAAGTCGTTATTTCAAGTCTTTTTTCTTTTGCATTAATATAATATTCTTCTGACAAATCAAAACTGAACGGAAGGTGCATAACTTTAGGATTTATACCTTTGGTGTCTTTATTTTTGACATATTTAATATTATTAACTTTAGCATTTTTTTTATAATGATACTTGACAATACATCTATTTATTGTCTTCATCTTTAGTTTTACATCATTCGTTAACGAACATATTGGAACAAGAGATCGTATCATACCATGCTGGTCAAGGGCGTATTTTTTCCCATCGTAAGAAATGACATTGTCTTTAGATGCACTTACTATTGGAAACATTATCAATCCAGAATTCGCCCAGCCATCAATATCTTTTTTGGGATCGTCTGAAAATCTTCCTCCTGGATGTATCAATTCTCTTCTTAGAAATAAACTGACAAGTTGTCCATTCAAGGGATTTATCAGAGCAGTAATACCGGAATCATTCAAGACAATATATTTATTTTTCATGCCGTTATTCAGTATGAAGAATTTATAAATTCTTTGCTACTTCTTTTCTTTATTTCTTTTCTTTGTTCGCCTGCTCCTCATATAACTTTAATGCATCATCGACACTCATGTTGTCTCGGACCATCTTTCTTATTGCTGCTGTTATAGCAAATGGCGTATCATGCTGCCATACATTTCTTCCGACGACCATTCCTGCTGCACCTGTCTTTAATATCTCATCGCTCATCCTCAAGAATGCATGCTCTTCGATCTTGCTATGCTCGGCAATAAGGACTTTTGTCCTTCCTGCACATTTTACTACCCATTTGAATCCTTCCAAGTTATTATTGTATTTTAATTTCAAGAAATCTGCTCCCAATTCCAATCCTACTCTTGCTGCATATGCTAATGTGTCTGTATCCATTTCATTCTTGATATTCGGACCTCGAGGATACATCCATCCTATAACCGGTATTCCATACTCATGCGCTTGATCTATTATTTTTCCGAATTCAGAAAATATTTCAGGCTCGAGTGGGCTTCCATCATATACAGTATATCCTACTGCTGAGGCTCCAAGTTTTATTGCTCTCTCGACTGAACATATCTGCTTGGATATAACTAAAGTGGAACCTAGAGATTCTGTCTTTCCATTCAATTTAATTATTAATGGTACATCCTTATAATAACCATGATAATATTTCTCGGCAATTCCTGCTTGTACGATTATTCCATCATACATTCCTTCCAATGCTATATCAAATGCATATTTTGGATCAACTGTATTCACATCAAAATCTTTAGGACCATGCTCTAATCCATGATCATAAGACAATAACATTGATCTACCGTTCTTTAGAATTCTAGTAGTACTAACTCTCATCATCACACCTCAATATTATCTAATATTCTCTGTTATTTATAACTTTTTCTTAAATATGGTCCTGGAATCATTATCTGCCATATCAAACGCTTTTCTTCCGAGCAAAATATTCTTTGCACCTAAATGTGTTATGACTGATTCGGCATTTAGCATCCCTATCTTTATTGATGTCCCAATATCTTTTCCCATTATTATACCTGCAGTAAATCCTGATGCAAATGCATCTCCAGCGCCTGTCGTCTCTATGACATTGACTTTTTCTGGCTTTGCAGAATATACACATTCTTCAATTGCATTATAACAATGCGCACCATGATGCCCGTCAGTTATTACAACCATCTTTGGACCTAATTTTGATATCTCAAACAGCAACGTGAACATATTATCAGTCACATTCTTTATCAATGTCTGGGCCTCTTCCCTGTTGAATATAAGTATGTCGATATGTTTTAACATTTTACGGAATGGTTTTGAAACATTTTTTACAATATAAAGGCTTGGATTGTATACTATTTTAATTCCTTTTTTCTTTGCGTAAGACAATACTTTTTGTTGTGTGACAAAACTCTCCTTCATCATCGAAGAAAAATAAAGCCATTTAGTGTCTATGGCCTCGAAATTTATTTCATTAATCTTTAAATCATCGTTACAACCTTTGTATGTAAATATTGTCCTATCATCCTTTACAGAATCAAGTATCACAGAGTATCCGGATATTAAACCATATGTTCCTATAAATTCTACTTTTTCATTAAATAGGCAATCACTTATCGTCTTGCCATTATCGTCTTTACCAATTTTGCCAAGGTATGCCGTCTTAAGTCCCAGCCTAGAAAATGCTACGCAAGTATTAGTCCCTCCACCTCCTACAAATGTATGTATTTCTTTAATCAGAATCTTTGCTCCTAAAGGATATGCTATATCTTTATGATTGTGCACATTCAGAACTTCAGATTGTGTCGGATCGGTATGCGCAAATACATCAACAGTTGCAGAACCCATAGTGATAATATCATATTTAGCATCAAACAACACTTCACACCTCTCTTAAAAATATTCCACTAACGTGGCTTACTATAATTCATAACATGGTATTTATAAATTTTTATGAAAAAGAAAAATCTTAAAGAAATGATTAAAAAAATGTTAGAAAAAGAAAATTTATAAGCATGATTGATACCATTTGTTGTATATGGTTAAACCCATTGTAATATCTGGTTTCGGACATAAACCAGAGATGAATAATGAAAAGAGTGTTGATGATAATTCTAGGATTAATTCTGCCCGTGAAATAGATACTTTGAACGATGTCATGGATAAGCTCGCAAGAGAAACAATATCATTTGAGAGATTTGAGAATCAATTACGTAAAGAATTAATTAACGTCAAGGATCTTGAGAAAAATATTATTGTAATAAAAGATCAAATCAAGTCCTCGGAAGCAACTCTTACTGCAAGGCAAAATCTCTTGGAAAGGTTGATGGCTGAACGCAATAAACATCAGAATATGAATATCGAACAATGTAAAATATATTTAAGTACTATGGGAAAATTAGATTTCGAAATAAAGAGCAATATCGATAGGATAATAGCTGAGCTAAGATTGCTTATAAGAGATGAAAAGTCCTATTTCGATATAGATAAAGACGTTAGGAACCAAATATCAGCTATAAATGAAGAAGCACAAATCCTGCAGAATAAAGTTATACTCATGGCAAGATATCACACTTCAGCAAACGATATTATTGAACAGATTAATAGAGATGTTTATATGATAGAAAGAGAACGGCAATTGAGAAGAGTAGGAGAAATATAGTTTAGCAACATTATTTTACGATTTTCTAGAAATAATTTATATAGCCCACAAGATGACAACATCTCTAGAATTTTATCTTGTCAAGTATTGAATGTGCATTTGTGCTATTGATATGTTTTGAGAATTCATTCCAATCCTTGCCCAATTTGACAGAAAGCCTTGTCTGCAATAATCTTGATTCATCGTCGCTCACGCGAGCATGTTGGTCGACATCAATCAATCCATATGGATATCCTAAGAATATCGGATCGCAAGAGTTGAAAGCCAAGATTGCTAACAATTCGTCAATATCTTTTGTAAATTTCTTCTGAATCTCAAACCTGAACACATAATTAGTCCGAGTATTCAATTTAATAAAATACAATTCGGCATCATGTTTTGGATTGTTGTTGGTAACGACAGGATAATAATACCATATATCAAGAAAATTTCGAGAACCTAAATCCAATAATTCCTTTGTCACACTTAGTCCATATTTCGTCGTCAATGAACATGTCTTACTCAATGCACATGCCTTGCCTGAAGAAAATAATTTTTTCAGATATTTCTCTTCATATGGATACCTGGCCTCAAGCGTTCCATCCATAAGTACATAATCAACGCCGTTTGAATGTTCATATGCATATTCTATCTCTGCAAACCTTCTTATCACCGATACTATCCTTGCAGCTGAACATTTTTCCATTCCATTTCTCAATGATTCATCCTCTGGATCAAATATCATGGAGTTGAATGAAGTTTCTGGATATGTCTTAACATAGTACTTGCCATCATTTTCCTTGACCAATAAATAGAATTCTCTTAATTTTCTTGCAACTCTTCTATTTTCTGAATAGGTAATGCCTCCTACTCGAACAAAGCTCACACAGAATGCTGCACTATCGAATAACACATTATTTCCACCGTCTACAAACAAAACCTTCTGAATAATATTATTCGGAACTATTGGGTGAAAGTTTTTAGCTTCTATATTCAAAGGGACATACTTAGAATTCATGAGAAGATAATCCTCTCCTGAATTCGTTTTCGTTGCGACATTCCTTAAATCTTTGACAAGTCCATCCATGACTTCAATAATTTTATAGAATATAAAAATGTTGCTGAAAACTGTCAAGAACTGCGGACTAAAGTCCACAGCGTGCAGTTCTTAATCATGCTCAGAAATTGCTAGATTTATCTGTGGATTGAAATCCACAGTTTGAATCTTAGGCAATTTCTGACATATAGCAAAATTCAGAATCTCAAATATTTGGATTTTATCGTATAATGTTTATGCATTTCATCAGTCACATAATCTTTTTTTGAATACCCGAGCAGAATCGCCGCTTTATCTATATCTTTCGACGCTCCTTCTATCTCTATATATTCAGGAATACCGGGTACTCGGCAAAATTCGACTGAACAATTCTTAAATTGCCAATATTCCCTCTTTATTTCAGTCAATGCATATTCCTTAAAACCCAATGTTTCGAGTATTGGAAGAATATTCTTATAATCTACAGGTGTTTCATATTCATCCATCACTTTGTGACCATTGACAATCCTCTTGTTGGCTTTTATCGTCAATACTGCATTGTTGCCTTCCTTTCGTACACGAACAGTGATATTAGATTTCTTCGTTTGCATAGTTGCATACCTAAAATTTTGCTGATATACTTTCTTGACGAATTTTGCATTATTTTTTTTTAAAATCTTACGAATAGAATTAGAATCTATCTCCAATATCTTAACCTCTGTCTCAGCCATAGCATAAAGATAGATAACTTATTTAAAAGTTTTATCTCTTGCACCTTTTTAAAAATGCAAAGAAACACGCGTTTCTTGCGCACAAGAAATGCAAAGCATTTCTTTGTGAAGCTGCACCAAAAAAAGGCTGCTAACACAGCAAAAAAAATAGAAAAATAATCAAAAATAATTATATTCCCTTCTCTGGATGGAAAGGCTTTGGCATGTCGTATAATGTTTTCAATTTCAAATATTGCTTTATGGTATTCTGAAGCCTGTATGTCGTCTTATACAAGTCTACCTTGTGAGATTCAACCTGCTCCTTGTATATCCTGTACCTGAATAATCTTTGAATGAATTTTTTGTTAAGAAATGAAGATTTATTCCATTCATCACCATAATCCAATTGCAGCCATGCTTCAAGATTTATTATGACATCTCCTCTGTCCGTCTTCATCTTATACCCTTGATGCATTACTTCAATGGATTTCATGTTAAGAGTAGTATAGTCTATTTTAAGAAAATACCTATAATATGAACTACCTAATGGAGATTTCAGGGCGCGCCATCTTATCCTATGTTCCCTGTTTCCTGTACCGCTAATACGCTCCAAATAGAATGTTTCTACATTACCATCGGCGATTGGGTCACCATATATATCCTTAAAGCCTTCCTCAATAAGCCACTCATATATCAGCTTGTAAAGATTCTTCATGTGAAAAGTTTCTTCATTCTCAATAGTTAACTTTACTACTTGAAAATCCTTCTCATAATCTGCGATACTTTCTCTTTTTTTAAATATAAATTTGGCACACATATTAATCAATACTAAGAACCATCATTTAAAAATTTTTGTATTAGATAGGTACTTGATTACAAGACGTATTTACTTTCCGAATGGTATAATGTATGTCAACGTCAAGAATATGCTGAGTAACATGATAATTATGCATATAGCCCATGTGAATATATTAAACGCTATACTGTTTGCATAGGTACCCATAAGTTTCTTATTGCTGCTCAACTTCAACATATATACTAGAATTATTGGAAGCAATATGCCGTTCAAAACTTGAGACACTAACATTATTTTAATCAAGGGCATATTAGGAATTAAGATGATGCTAGCCCCTACTGCTATAAGGGATGTTATTAAAAAATAGAATTGCGGAGCTTCTTTGAAACTTTTATTTACACCGGATTCCCATCCCAGTCCTTCACATACAGAATATGCCGTCGATAAAGGCAATATTGCAGCGGAAAATACTCCTGCATTAAATAGACCGAAGGCAAATAGCATTGCAGCATACGCTCCGGCTAGAGGAAATAAAGCTTTTGCAGCATCCTCTGCGGTATTTACTGGAATATGATTTGCAAACAATGTGACGGCGCATGCTACGATTATGAAAAATGCAACAATACCAGTAACGATGCTTCCTGAAACAACATCTATCTTTGAATATTTTAATTCTGAAATCTTGCTTCCTTTCTCGACTATAGAACTTTGCAGATAAAACATCATCCACGGTGCGATGGTCGTACCAATCAAACCCATTATTATGACGAAGTAATCCACTTTCCACACCATATGCACTGATACCAGTTGGACTATTACAGTCATCCATGGAGGATGAGCCATTACGCCAGAAATGATGTATGCAACATAGACTATAGATGCCACCAAGAATACTCTCTCAATAATCTTATAGCTCCCATATACTACAAGCAACCATATTCCCATAGCGCATATCGGTATTACAATATATTTTGTTATCCCAAATATTTCTCCTGCAGCAGCAATTCCTGCAAATTCAGATAATACATTTCCAAAATTCACAATCACTAATAGCAACATTATGTAGAATGTCGCCCTAAGTCCGAAGTTTTCCCTGATCATATCTGCAAGTCCTTTTCCTGTTACAATACCCATTCTTGCAGCCATCTCTTGTATTAACACTAATGCAATAATTATAGGAATTATCGTCCATAGCAACATGAAACCATAATGAGAACCGGCTACACTATATGTGGTTATACCGCCAGGATCATTATCCACAGCTGCAGTTATTATTCCTGGACCTATCACACTTAAAAGTAGAAGTATCTGTGTTTTGTCAAAACTGTTTCTGAATTTGTCTTTTAATTTCTCAAACATATAGGCTCCTATTTTTCTTTGCGTGCATCTTTGCTCGCATTTGAATTATGATCATTAGATTTCTTTGATTCGTTCTCTTTCTTTGATTCATTCTCGTTTCTTAAGTCAATATCTTTCTTTTGTTCATTGTCTTTCTTTTTTCTGATTTCAAAATTAAAATTTACCAAACTCGATTCAATATATTCTCCTTTTTTTGGTTTTTTTGAATCCAAATCTTTCATGAATTTTCCTATGTCTCTTACAATATTTTTATAATACGTTCTTAGACGATTATTCTTTTCCACCTTTTCTTTTTGTTCATCAGTCAATTCCAATGGTTCATTATCCTTTGTTTCAGTCAATACTATGTCCAGAATTTCAGCTATATCAATCACACCTTTCATCCGGCCATTGACATCTATGACTGGCAAGGACATCAAATCATGTTTCGTTATCAATTCTTTGACATAACTTATCGGATGACTCATATCGACAGTCACTAATTTTGTAACCATGATATCCTTGACTATGCTTGATGGATTTGCTATTATCAAATTCTTAAGTGATATAACACCGTATAGAACACCATTTTCATCTAATACATATACATAATTAAAATTATCAGGATATTTTTGCAATGAACGTATGTAGCTCATTATTTCTTCAACAGTCATTGTCTGAGGTACAGAGACATATAGATGCTCCATATATCTCGCTACAGATCCAGGCGTATATGATAGCATCTCCTGTATCTTTGTTGCACTTTGTATATTTATCTTCTTAAGCATTAGATTAATTTCATCCATTGGATAATCTGCCAATATGCTTGCAGCATCATTTGGAGACATTTTATCCAGAATAGAAATAATTTTCCTGATTGTCATTGTCTTCAATAATGATTTGCGTATTTCTGCATCACATTCCAATAATACTCTTCCAACTATTACAGTATTCATGGATTTTAGTACAGTATTTCTCTCCCTGAGGCTTAATTCATCAAATAAATCTGCAACATCAGCTGGATGCAAATCAGAAACTCTAGGGCATGGGACTTTAAGGTGAATTTTTTCCAGAGATCCTGTCAAAGGCTCGACGCTATTCCATGGTACAGGATGATTTTTGACGTCAATATTCAGCAGGTTCAGCATCCATTCAAACCCAAGCCTTCTGAATATGGATCTTGTCCCTACATCAATGCTTATCACAGCAAGTTTTCCTTTTATGTACGTCAATGCTATATCGTTAACACGTATGACTTTTAGTCCGTTTACATCAACAACCTGCTTATCTAAAATATTCTCGCCTAGCAAAACATCATCATCACGTACTTCTCTTGTTGGCAATTGCGCGTATACGAGGTTTAGTTTTATATAATCTCCCCATTCAAAAACATGATTCCACGGTACGAGAACATTTTCAAAGCGATGCTTGAGACGCTTAGTCGGATGTGATAATAGAATATGCGATACTTCTGGAAATCTTTCTCCGCCAGATATGACCATATCCTTTAATTTTCCCAAGAAAAGCCCATTCTCGTCATAGACTTTCCTTCCCTGAAAAAAACTGAAATAGGTTATCTTCTTGCTTTTCTTAGAATCCTCAAGTTCAGTCAACACTTTACTAATCTCTTTTACTATCATCACTTTCTTGTTTGTCTTGCCTATATTTGTCCTGATATCTTCAAATGTCTTTATTTTATTGCGCTCTTCCTCAGTCACGGCCTGTTTTGTATATTTGTCACCTGACGCCCTGACTAAAGTTATATTTCTTTTGTCTGCATATTTTTTTAGTTCGTCAAGTTCCGCTATCGTAAATTCTGCATCATCAAAACTTATATCAAGCCCATCGTATCCAAGTTTTGCGGCCTTGTTTACCAAATCTCTCGAGAATAAAAGTACGCTATCTCTGCCATTCTCTACGACATTCAAGTGCAGTTGGGCCTTCAGAATCTTCATTTTCAATTAAATATTATAAAATATTACAATTCAATAAAACACTAATCCTTTAAAAGGTTTTTTAATTTGCAAATATCGTTATCTTTTTAAACGCTATTCTCTATAACGCTCTTGGTGAGTTGATTTGAAAGATTCGAGTGTTGTTGTATTTTCGATTATTGCTTTGTTATTGGCTTATTTTGTACTTTTTACTCCTCTAAATAATTCTAGCAATGTAATTACAGGTTTTACTTCAAGTCCTTTGTATTCTGGTTATGCAATTCCAATCAACGGTATTGTTGTTGATAATAATTTGAATTTTGCTAATTCTTCGGATATGGTTCAGAAGTCTTTGGATGTTTCTGATGATATTATTTATCGTCGTGCTTACGTTAGTTATGATGGTCAGGCATGGACTCAGTTTAATCTTACTCCGACAGGAACTGCGACTGGTGAATGGATTTATGGTCGAGGAATTTCTACTATGTTATTTTCTCCCTCGATACTACATGTCAATACTTCAAGGAATTTTACAAACAATACCTATATTATAATTTATACTTGTTCTAAGAATATTACTATTCATAATTGGTCTTGTCATGATGGATGGCAGATAATTCCATTTAATGCAAAGTTGAATTCCGGAAGTTCGTCTTCAACATTCACATGGACTAATGAATTAATGATTAATGGCGGATTTGAATCTGGTAACTTAAATTATTGGACTATATCTGGATCTGGATGGACTGTAGGAAATCATTTAAACAATGCTCAATATGCAGTACCCCAGAGTGGCAGTTATTGTGTTTTTGTCAATGGTTCTAGCGATTCTAATAATTATAT